>SDBT01016455.1_pt1 | contig 11702 bp, 9 predicted proteins | sample 2277101 | NCBI WGS metagenome assembly SDBT01 (sample SAMN10404973, study PRJNA504765) | marine sediment metagenome | isolation source: marine sediment core GS10_PC15, 103 cmbsf | place: Arctic Ocean: Southern Knipovich Ridge | collected 2010
GTTCTAAACCTTGTGATCTTTTATATAAATTAGGTGACTATTTATCTATTTCACCATAAAATAATATTTAATATTTTATGCTTGGAGGAAGTGAAACTGTAAGCACCAAGCTTAGATAGTACAGTATACCCAATGTATTTAATTTTACTAGCCATAATGTATATACAGGTTTTCCATCTACTAACAAATAAGGGGACCTTTGTTTTAATAATGAAATAAGTTTTATCAGTAAATTACTAAAGCCCTCACTCCATAAAATTAAAATCCCACAAACAATAAAAGTGATTCCAATAATACCACAAATAATAAAAGCGATTTTAAGGATGTCTTTTTTATTTTTTTTAATATTATTTCCTTTCATTTTTTAGAAATAATTAATAACAAATAGTTTATTGTTTGAACAATCCAGAATAAATAAAATTCTCATGTTGGTTTATACTGTTAGAACCGAATATGATATTATATCATACAATGTAATTATCTGGATAAGACATTAAAAAATGAAGACTTTAATTATAGCCGGTGGAAAAGGTATAAGATTAGGAAATCTAACAGAAAAAACTCCTAAACCTATGCTCAAAATTGGTGATAAAACAGTTTTAGAACACCAAATTGATTTATTAAAAAGATATAAAATCTCTGAAATAATAATCTGTACTGGATTCTTATCAGAAGTTATAGAAGAATTTGTCGCCAATAAAAAAGACATCGGTATAAAATGTTCAGTAGAATCAAAACCACTGGGAAGTGCTGGCTGCATAAAGGACCTGGAGGCAACTTTGAATGAGGATTTTTTAGTCTTATACGGAGATGTCATGCTTGATATGAATATAGACTATTTGATAAATTATCATTTTTCAAAAAAATCAGCAGCAACATTGGTAGCTCATCCTAATGACCATCCCTATGACTCTGACCTGCTGGAAGTTGATCCTGACAACAAAATAGTAACATTTTTGAACAAGCCGCATAAAAAGGGATTGGTTTATAGAAACCTTGTTAATGCTGGAATATATGTTCTGTCAAATAAAGTATTTGATTATATACAAAAAGATAAAACACTGGATTTCGCAAAGGATATTTTCCCATGCATGCTAAAGAGCAGGGAGCAGATTTTTGCCTACAGTACACCAGAGTATATTAAAGATATGGGCACAAAAGATAGAATAGAATCAGTTAAAAAAGATTTCTGCTCCGGAAAGATCAGCCGCTTAAATTTAGCAAATAAAAGGGCGGCAATATTTACAGACAGGGATGGCGTTATAAATAAAGAAGTAGATTTATTGTCCGGAGTAGAAGACTTCCAATTATTGCCTGGAGTAACTGAAGCTATAAAGAATATAAATAAAACAGAATATCTGACTGTGGTTGTCACCAATCAGCCTGTCGTAGCCAGGGGACTTTGCAGCATTGAAGATGTTAAAGAAATTCATAAAAAGATGGAAACACTGCTTGGGAAGAATAGAGCTAAAATAGATGCAATTTACTTTTGCCCCCACCATCCCGAAAAAGGACACCCCAGTGAGAATATCAAATATAAAATTGATTGTTCCTGCAGGAAGCCAAAGACCGGAATGATAGAAAAGGCACAGTCGGACTTAAATATAGATTTAGAGAAAAGCTTTTTAATTGGTGATAGAACTGTAGATATACAAACAGCGAAAAATGCCGGACTTACTTCTATTGGAGTCAGGGGAGGATATGGCTGTAAGGATGGAAAATATGATATTCAGCCAACATACTGGGCAGATGATCTAAATGATGCAGTAAATATTATAAAAAACTTGAAAATAAAGACAAAATAAAGATATTATTACTAGAAGAAAATAAAAGCTTATAAAACAATTGTTGGAGATTATTATGATAATCAGTAGGACACCTTTTAGAATTAGTTTTTTAGGCGGAGGCTCAGATTTACCATCCTTCTATGCAAAAAGCAAAGGAGCTGTTTTAAGCACCGCAATTAATAAGTATATGTATATATCTACTCATCCATTTTTTAACAGAAAAAAAATACAGCTTAAATATTCAAAAACAGAATTATGTAACTCACTGGATGAAATAAGTCATCCAATTTTTAGGGAAGTTTTAAAATATTTAAGTCTAAAGGAAGGATTAGAAATAGTTTCAAGTGCTGATGTTCCCTCCGGTACCGGCCTCGGTTCATCAAGCAGTTTTACGGTTGGACTTTTAAATTCACTTTATTCCTATAAAGGTGAATATGTTTTAAAATCCAGATTAGCATCCGAAGCTTGCATGATAGAAATTGAAAAGCTGGGAGAACCCATCGGGAAGCAGGACCAGTACGCTTCTGCTTTTGGAGGTATGAATATTATTAGCTTTAATTTAGACGGAAGTGTTGATGTCAATCCCATCAGCTTAAAACAATCAATAATTAAAAAATTAGAGAAGAATCTATTACTTTTCTATACTAAAATCAACAGAAGAGCTGGCGATATACTAGTACAGCAAAAAGAAAATATTAAGTCTGAAAAAAAGTTTAATATACAGAAGAAGATGGTTGAACTTGTCTGGGAAGCTCAAGAAGTATTGAGCCAGGGTAAATTAAAATCTTTCGGGGAACTGCTTAATAAGGGATGGCAACTTAAAAAATCACTTACTGATAAAATATCAAATTCAATTATTGATAATTACTACTGCATAGCATTGGAAAACGGAGCAATAGGAGGAAAACTACTGGGTGCCGGCGGAGGAGGTTTTTTATTACTTTATTGTGAGAGAGAAAATCAAGAAGATCTAAGAAAAGCATTGTGTGATTTATACGAATTAAAATTTTCCTTTGACTGGCAGGGTTCAAATATAATCTATGATGATGGCAGGGGCCAGGAGAACAATACAGGTTTTTTTGAGTAAAATTTTAACATGACAGGAGAAGTAAACTATGGATATTATTGAAGAATATTTCAACAAACTTAAAAAAGGTATAGATAGCCTGGATAGAAATATGATTAATAAGATCATTGATGTTTTATTTGAGGCATGGAAGAAAGAAAAACAAATCTTTATCCTTGGAAACGGTGGAAGCGCATCAACAGCTTCACATTTTGCATGTGATATTGGAAAGGGAACTCTGGGTAGAAAATATAATGATAAAAATTTAAGAAGATTTAAAGTCTTTTCACTAACTGATAATGTTGCAACAATTACTGCATATGGAAACGATTTATCATTTGACGATATTTTTTCACAACAATTAAAAAATTCGGTATGTGAAGAAGATGTAGTCATAGTAATAACAGGAAGTGGGAATTCTCCTAATGTTATAAAAGCCGTAGAAGTTGCTAAACAATCCAAAGCTATAACTATTGCTTTTTTGGGATTTAACGGAGGAAAAGTAAAGAATATGGTTGAATATCCCCTATTATTTAGAGATACTCACTTTGGAAGAATAGAAGATTCACATTTAATATTATGCCACTTAATATCTTCAGCACTTTATGAAAAAGTTAATCATCCTAAAGTTTAATTTTTTTCTTTAATATCTTTATAAAAATATCCAATTTTTTAAACCATAAATAGGATAATAATATTTCTAGAAGGAGGTTTTATGGAATTATTTGAATATATTGAGATGTTTTATAATCCGATAAGGTTGCATTCAGCATTAGGCTATAAGTCGCCAATAGAGTTTGAAAAGATGCATTTTAACCCAAGTATCTGCTCTATGTGTCCAATAAATGGGGGACAGTCTGGGATACTAACTTTCAAATTGCACTAGTTTTTGGGGGAAAGGTCATATCTATGTAAGCATGGGCCACACCTAAACTTCCATCATGAGCCTGTGCAATTTCTCCTACTATTAAACAGGAAAATCCCTTACCAATTTTTTATTAGCTATCTTAAAACTACTTTTCTCCATCAATTGCTACCTATTTCATTCTCAATTACAATAAATATGTTTTTATTTACACTACTTATATATTCTTTGATAACAAATAGTAATATCTAGAAAAACCTTTTTTGTTTAAATAATCCTTCTTTTTTTTTCTTAAAAAATCAAAATTCTACTTCTACAATCTCCAATATTTAAACCCAATTTTTTCTACAGTTTTCCTATTAAAAATTCCTTTAACATCAAAAAGATATGGGGTTTTTCTTTTCAATTTACTTTTTAAACCTTTTAAATCAATATTTTTGAAAAAATCATGGGAGACACAAAAAACTACTGCTTCTACTTCTTTAATATCTTCATATTCTATAAGGTTAATATCATAAATCCTCTTTACCTCATTTTTATTTACAACCGGATCACAGATATACACATCAATATTATATTGTATTAAATGATTGTAAATATCTATTACTTTTGAATTTCTAATATCTTTAATATTTTCTTTAAATGATATTCCAAATAAAATAACTTTTATTTTTTTACTTAATATATGGTTACTCATTATCAATTTTAATATTCGATCCCCAATAAATGAACCCATACTGTCATTAATCCTTCTCCCTGCAGAAATAACTTCTGTGTGATATCCTACTTCTTTAGCTTTATATGTAAGGTAATATGGATCTACTCCTATACAGTGGCCTCCGACTAACCCAGGTGCAAAATCTAAGAAATTCCACTTAGTTTTGGCAGCATTTAATACTTCTTTGGTATCTATTCCTAATTTTGAAAATATTATTGATAACTCATTAATTAGAGCAATATTCAAATCTCTTTGGGTGTTCTCTATTATTTTTGCAGCCTCAGCAACCTTAATACTTTCTGCTTCATAGATTCCAGTTTTTATTATTTTATTATACACTTTTTTAATAATATTCAATGAATATTGATCTTGAGCAGATATTATTTTTGTTATATTTTCAAATGAATGAATTTTGTCACCAGGATTAATTCTTTCTGGAGAGTAACCAACCCAAAAATCAATTTTATTTAATAATTTTGACTCTTTCTTTAAAATTGGTATACAGATTTCTTCAGTTAACCCAGGGTATACTGTTGATTCAAATACAATAATTGAATTCTTTGACAAGTTTTTGCCAACTAACTTTGTGGCACTTTTAATTGCCCTTAAGTCAGGATTCTTATATTTATCAATTAGAGTAGGCACAGTTATAATAAAAAAATTTGCACTACTAAGAACACTGGAATCAGTTGTTAATAAACATTTCAAATCTTTTAATTCTTTAACAGTGACGATATCGTTCAATCCGTTTCTCTTTTTTAAAGAGTTTATTTTGTTCTCATCTATATCAAATCCAATTACATTGAAATGCTTGCTTAAATTAATTAAAACAGGTATACCAACATAACCTAAACCAATAACAGCAATTTTTTTCTTTCCTTCTTCCAGATCATTATAGAAACTATTTTTCATTATTGTTCCTTAAAAATCAATAATATTCTTAGCCAATATTAATAATCATATATCTGATTAGCAAAGAGTATTATTTTATCTGTATACGTAGCACCCGGGGCCCATCTTCCATTCAGGTGGTTCAATGTTGTATCTCCAGTATACTTGTAATGATAGCTCCCAAAATGCCTTGGATCATATGTTGCATTACAGTACTGATTTACATGGTTGGGATAATAATACCATGCAAGATGAGCATAATGTGCGATAATACCCAGTTCTTCAGTTAAAAAGCTGTTTCCGGGTACTCCACCACCGGTGGCGCCCATCCCTACAAAATTGTTCTGTGAGGGACCGACATCTCCTGTATACTCGAGGAACCCTGTCTCATGGATCATCTGTGCCCAGGCAATATCTGCCCGTATATTAAATAGTATTCCATATTGTATATATATTGGTGCAATCCTTCTAGCCCATTCTACTTTTGATGAATTTCTGTCTTCAAATATCTTTATCAGCTGTTCCACGGTAATACTTGTATATCCTATTATACTTGTTGAATTAGTAATAAAAGAAGTATTTACTGGATAGGTTTCCTCTACTACTTCTTCTACGATTTCTTCAACTACAGCTTCCTCTACTGTAACTACAGTAGTAGCTTCTTCAGATACTACTCCGTCATCATCCTTTATTGTGAGTATTACTGTATATTCTCCAGCCCCGGCATAAATATTGACAGGAGTTACTCCAGTCCCAGTAGCTCCATCACCGAAGTTCCAGCTGTATTCTGTTATCTCACCATCTGAGTCTGTTGAGCCTGAACCATCAAGGGTAAGGTCTTCTCCTGCGATAGCTGTATACGGTCCTCCAGGGTCTGCTGTGGGGGCTATATTTGGCTCTTCTATAGTAACAGTTAATGTATCTGTAGCCTCTATATCCTCAAAAGCTGTGACTTTAAGACCTACTTCATATGTACCAGCTTCTGTAAAGATATGGGTTGTTGTGGTAGTTTCTATGGTTTCATCATATGTACCATCACTGTCCCAATCCCAGGAATAGGTAATTGTAGTTTCTTCAGTATCAGGAGATACAGTGCTTGCCGAAGCATCAAAAGTTATCTCTTCACCAATATTTGATGTAATATCATCTCCTGCATTAGCTATTACAATTTGTTCGGGAGAGGTAGTTATCGGATCCTCTTCTACCGCAGCTTCCTCAACCGTAACCACAGCAACAGCTTCTTCAGATACTGCCTCATTATTATCTTTTACTATAAGGGTAGCTGTATATTCTCCTGCTTCGTCATACGTATGTACGGGAGCTACTCCGGCTCCTGTGGACTCATCACCAAAGTTCCAATTGTATTCTGTTATCTCCCCATCAGAGTCTGTTGAACCTGATCCATCAAAGGTAAGCTCTTCCCCTGTTGTTACTGTATATGGTCCTCCAGCATCTGCTGTGGGGGCTATATTTGGCTCTTCTATAGTAACAGTTAATGTATCTGTAGCCTCTATATCCTCAAAAGCTGTGACTTTAAGACCTACTTCATATGTACCCGCTTCTGTAAAGATATGGGTCGTAGTAGCCGTCTGTATAGTCTCATCATAGTTACTGTCAGCATCAAAGTCCCAGAAGTAGGTTATTGTAGCGTCTGCATTATCAGGAGATATACTGCTTGCAGAAGCGTCAAATATTATTTCTTCATTAATATTTGCTGTAATATCATCTCCAGCATCAGCTGTAACAGTTTGTTCGGGAGGCGTATCAACGGTCTCTTCTATTCCATCTATTACTTCATTTGCATATATGATTATCTTATTTGTATATGTGCTTCCAGGAGCCCATCTTCCATTTAGGTGTCCTAATGAGGTATCTCCTGTATACCTGTAATGTGTATCCCCAAAATGCCTCGGATCATACTGATTCGAGCAATATTCATTTATATGATCAGGATGATAATACCATGCAAGATGGGAATATTGTGCAATCACGCCCAGTTCCTCTGTTGCAAAGCTGTTGCCGGGAACTCCGCCGCCTGTAGCACCAATACCTACAAAGTTATTCTGTTCAGGTGCTACGTCACCTGTATATTCTAAAAATCCAGTTTCATGGATCATCTGTGCCCAGGCAATATCTATCCTGATATTAAAGAGTTCACCGTATTGTATATATAATGGAGCTATCCTTCTTGCCTTCTCAACCTTTATCGAGTCTCTGTCTTCAAATATTCTTACCAGATCATCTGCGGTTATATCAATATATCCAATTACGCCTGTGCCGTTTGTAACAGTGTCGAACTGTCCGGTTGTTCCTCCAGTATCCGGATCTTCTTCCGGCTCCTCTTCATTTGCAGCCAGACCCTCTACCGTAACCGTGGTCTGTACTGTGGACGACACTGCCCCATCATCATCTTTTACGGTAAGGGTAGCTGTGTATTCTCCTGCTTCAGTATATATATGTACGGGAGTTGCCCCGGTTCCGGTGGACCCGTCACCAAAGTCCCAGATGTATTCAATTATTTCTCCATCAGAGTCTCGTGAGCCCGATCCATCAAAAGTAAGCTCTTCTTCCACCGTAACCGTATATGGTCCACCAGGATCTGCCGTAGGATTAAGATTTGTCTCTACACTGCCATCTTTGATTATATTTACTCTAACATTTGCTGCACTATAATTGTTGTCCTTATCATAAGAATAAACATAGATGATGTTCTCACCCTCATCAAGCTTTTCAATATCTACAGGCAGACTCCATCCACTGTTTAAGACCCCTGTGCTCCCCTGTGTATTGTTCTCAAAACTGCTTAAGCTTCCCAGTAGATTGCTTTCATTTCTTTCCGGACCATTATAGATCTCAACTTTCTTAAGCTGGATAGCAGGACTGTTCTTTAAGTCTGCAGACCAACCGCTAATATTAAAGTTACTTGAAATCGTACTATTACTGGCCGGTTCATCGATCTTTATGGTAAATCCGGAAGAAACCTCATCACTGCTCTGGCTGTAATTTCCGGTACTCTTTTCAATTCCCCGTGAGAAAGTCTTTATTGCATTAAACAGACCATTGGCGCTTCTTTCCCTGAAATCAGCAGTTTTTAGCAAATTGTTTTCCGTAGGATTGGAGACAAAGGCAATCTCTACTAATGCCGCCGGCATTGTGGTGTATTTAATAACCCTGAAATTGGCTGTTTTTACTCCCCGGTTCGCTCTTCCTGTCTGCTGAAGGACATTGGACTGCACAAGACTTGCAAATTGGCTTGAACCGCTTACTCCATTGGGGTTCCAGTAAGTCTCTGTTCCGTGAGCATATTCAGAAAATACAGCATTATTATGAATAGCTATAAAGATATCGGCTCCACTGCTATTAGCCATATTTACCCTGTCATCCAGACTGTAATATACATCGCTGGTCCTTGTCATCACAACAAGAAAGCCGTTTGCTTCAAGCTTACTTTTAAGCCTTAGTGCTATATCCAGATTGGGTTCTTTTTCTTTAAGGTCAAATCTTGTAGCTCCGGGATCCCTCCCACCGTGGCCCGCATCAATAAACACCTTTATCTTACCACTATCGGCATATATCTCACCACCGGTTGGAAGATAAATAAATGTCAGAACAAATACAGCTATAAACAAAAAAACAGCTGAAGCTTTTATAAATCTAAATATCTTGCTCATGGACCTTATCCTTGATTATCTTTGATTAAATCATTCTGTCTGAAAACCGGCTCCTGTATATCAAGCCCTCCTAAATTATCTAATTTTTCACCATCTATATATAAAGTTACCGAGTTGATCTCAGAAAACTGCGTCAAAGTATTTGCTATTGAACCAACAAGCAATCTATCCACTGTATCGCTGGCAAATCTATCATCCAGGAATTCCTGTGAAAGATCTACTTTTGCATTGCCTTCCTCCAGGGTCACAGAATTTATGATTGTGGTATCAGGTATAAGCGGGGTAAGGGAACTATCTATGGGTTTTTTCATCAATTCATATAATGCGTCCACATACTTATTCTCCGAGGATATTATCCTTGATTCAGGGATCAGGTATTCCGCCATCTGGTCGGAATAGTAGACATTTATGGTTATTTCTTCAGCTTCAGGCTGTTCCTCCGGTTGTTCTTCTTCTGCATCTTCTTCAGTTGTCTCCTCTTCCGTAGATATTTCTTCCTCCGGCGTGGTCTCTTCCTCTGCAGTTAAATTCTCTTCAGTTTCATTTTCTAAAAGTTCATTTGTACTGGAATCATTATTTGTATCTATTGAAGTATCATCCAGCGGGGTACAGCCGAATATAAAGAGGGACATAAAAAAAAGGCTACAGCACACAAATGCTATTAGAGCTTTCTTGAAAAGCTTTTTAGAAAATATATTATTTTTCATTACTACAAATTATATTATTTTTTATGCTATTAAATTACTATATTTATTTCTATATGTTTATTTAATAATATAATATACAAAATATTCACATAAATATTTAATAATGTCAAGTTATGGGGACTTTTATTGATTAAGGGTCACATTTATATTTACATTACCCTGTGTATATTTCCATCCATCACTTGAATCATCATCATCTGTATATGGTCCGCTAAAATGAATCCTTATCTGGAAGCGGGATTTACCGGCATTAATAGCCTTTTGCAGCTCTTCTACAAGTTTAGATACATTACATGTGATATTTGGAGTATTATAGCTTGCGATAGGAATACCGCTTAGACTAAAATCATTTTGACTTATCGGTTCCGCTCCCCAATCGAGTACATTTATCCAGAGTGCTTCAAAGAATGAGAGAGGGTCCCCTGATACTGAAGAATTACTAAAAGTAAGTGATGCTGAGTCCACTGTCTTTCCAGCCAGGCCTGATATATCAAAACTTATAAACCCGCTTGATGGCTTATTACTATCTGAATCTCCTGAATATATGTCTCCACCGGTAAATGTGCCTCCTCCGAATTCGATATAGCCGCCCTCATCTTCCTTTCTTGGCAGATTAATATTAACAGGCTCCTGATCTACTGCAATAGTGCCTACATATGCACTCATCGAAGCCTCTGAAGTATTTCCGGCTCCATCAGTTACGCTGACCGAGATAGTATAATCACCAGGATCATCAGGCGTATTCCACTTTGCAGGATTAAGGGAGGCTTCTTCAAGTAAACCTCCGGATACGCTCCATGAATAAATAAGATCATCCCCGTCAAGATCCACTACATCTGCAGAGATCTCGTATTGCTCTCCCACATACAGGGTATCAGTTGACAGGTGGATGCCATTTATATCTGGACTTCTATTATAGTTCCACATCAGGGTAATACTATCAGATGCGGTCCCTTCTGAATTCTTCGCATCAGCTGATAAAGTATATGGCCCGCTGTCCCTGGAGATATTTATCTGGACCTTACCCGGACCAAGCGATCCCAGGCTGTCATCTTTACTAAAAGTTATCTCAGGAAAGGGTTCGCCAGATATATCTGCGATTATGCGGTAATAGCATATATCATCAGATTTGGAATAAAGAGGACCCTCGTATATCTTAAGGCTAATAGTGGGTATGCTATTATCTTCATCTTCCTCCCCATCCTCTTCTTCTAATATCTCTTTATCATCATCACTGGTCCCAGTAGTCTCTTCTTCAGGATCTTCCTGCACGGAGATCTCCGTATTATCGTCAATTGCAGCTTCTTCGACTACAGTGGATGGACCTGAAAAAAGACTTAATACTTTATCATCAATAAATTTAAAGATCATTGGAAAATATAGATAGACGACGTATGCCAGAGCCAGTGCCGCAAGACTACTTATAATGGTAATAATGATCTTCCAATTTACTACCCTCTTTTTTGCATGCTTCATTTTGTATTCATTTACCATGCTTTATCCGGATCATCTATGCCCCCACAGGCTGTACGGCTTATTTTTTTAGCGGTCTCCACCAGTCTTGATTGGTCCTGTACCAGGAAACTGTCTTTTCAAGTGCCTTTTCAAAATCATACTCTGCATTCCAGCCGAGTTCTGATTTTATCTTGCTGCAGTCCACTGAATACCTGCGGTCATGGCCCAGACGGTCCCGAACGGGCCTTATCATCTCTTCAGTCTTTCCAAGAAGTTCAATTAGTTTTTTGGTTAACCAGATATTGGGCCTTTCATTTCCTGCACCTATATTGTATATCTCGCCTATTCTTCCTTTATGCATGATTATATCCAGGGCCCTGCAGTTGTCATCTACATATATCCAGTCCCTGACATTCATTCCATCGCCATAGAGCGGGACCTTGATATCATCAATAAGGTTTGTTACAAATAGCGGTATCAGTTTTTCCGGGTACTGGTATGGTCCGAAATTATTGGATGTCCTTGTTATAATGACCGGAGTT
>SDBT01016456.1_pt1 | contig 11701 bp, 9 predicted proteins | sample 2277101 | NCBI WGS metagenome assembly SDBT01 (sample SAMN10404973, study PRJNA504765) | marine sediment metagenome | isolation source: marine sediment core GS10_PC15, 103 cmbsf | place: Arctic Ocean: Southern Knipovich Ridge | collected 2010
GACGGTGCCGGCCTGAATGCCGGAGAATCCCGTCGGTACGCGGCCCGCGAAGGACTCTGTGGCGAGTCCTTCGATCTTCTCGGGCGCGGGGCAGTGCGGATGCGGGCCGATCTGCCGTTGGACCGGGTCGTTTCGCTGATTGACGGGGCCTTCCTCTCTGCCACCGCAGAGACACTGGGCTCGGCATCCGTGCTGGTCGATTTCGGCTGCGGCCGGGTCACCGTGTCTGACGAGAGTTTGACATCCGATACCTGGAAGCACTTCTGCGAGACGGCCCGGTCCGCAGCAGGTCACGCCGTGTTGGAAAAGGCCCCACGAGGGTTTGTCGGCGATCCGGGTGTGTTCGGGCCGGCGAGGGCCGACTGGCCGATGATGCAGCGAATCAAGGCGGCGCTGGACCCGGTTGACGTGTTCGCACCAGGCCGACTGCCGGGTGGAGAGTAGATGACCATCGAGCAACACTATGCAGTCTAAGCAATACGACGACGTAACCCGCTGCAACCGTTGTGGCTTCTGTCAGGCGGCGTGTCCGATCTTCCGCGCCACCGGACACGAGGCTGGCGTGGCCCGGGGGCGGTTGGCGTTGTTGCGGGCCTTGGCCGAGAAGCGGATCGAGTGGAACGACGACCTCGAAGAGCCGTTGTTCGCGTGTCTGCTCTGCGGGGCCTGCACATCCAATTGCTTCCCGGCGGTGGCCACGGCCGATCTTATCACCCACGCCCGTAGCGAGTATCTCGACCGTGTCGGCCGCAATCGGCTGCACAAGCTGCTGTTCGAGAAGATCCTGCCGTATCCGGGCCGTCTGCGGTTGGCGGCCAAAGCGGCGGCGTTGGGTAAGAAGAGCGGGCTGGCGACGGTCGCCCGGGCGCTGGGGCTGTTGCGGATCTTCGGCCGCGATTTCCCTCGTGCCGAAGGTATTGTCGAGCGGATTCCCACCAAGGCGTTCCGCGATCAGACGCCGCCCGGCGTGGTCGAAGGCAACGGATCGCTGCGGATCGGCTACTTTGTGGGCTGTGGAACCGACGTGATGTGTCCCCAAGCGGCCGAAGCGACGATGCGAATCCTCCGCAAGCTCGGCAAGACCGTCGAGGTATTGGACAATTGCTGTTGCGGCCTGCCGCCGCTGAGCTACGGCGAACGGCCGGCTGCCGAGCGACTGGTCGAGAAGAACCTGCGGCTTGTGGGTGAGGACAAGTTCGATGCGGTGGTGACTGACTGTTCGAGCTGTGCGGCTTTCCTGAAGAAGTATCCGACGCTGTTTCCCAACGTTTCCCCCGAGCAGCGCGACCCGCGGCACGCTGCGGCCGAGAAGTTCGCCGCCTTGGTCCGCGATCTGCCGGAGTTGGTGGCATCGACCGACGGGCTGTCTTTCCCCAAGCAGCGGGAGAAGGTCATCGCGACGTATCACGATCCGTGCCACGCCTCGCGCGGGCAAGGTTTAGTCGCCCAGCCTCGCGAGATCCTGCGTTCGATCCCCGGCTTGGAGTTTCGCGAGTTACCCGAGGCCGACTGGTGCTGCGGCGGGGCCGGATCCTACGCCCTGTCTCACTACGACCTCTCGCGCAAGGTGCTGGATCGAAAGCTGGACAATCTCGAGCGGACGGGTGCCGAGTTGCTGGTGACCTCTTGCCCGGCCTGCATCATTCACCTCTCCTACGGAGTGCGCAAGAGAAGGCTGCCGGTGCGAGTGTGTCATATTTCGGAACTGCTGTAGCGTAAAACTGCGAGCACGGACCTCGCTTTCGCGGCCCATCAGGCAACAGCGAACCGGCGGTCATGCGTCTGCAAATCGGCTGGGGAATGCAGCGGTCCGCCGTGCGGATGATGACTCGGATCCTTCGGGCGGAGCGCCCGGATTGGACGGACGAAGAAGTCGGCCGCGAAGTCGCCAGGAGGATCGCTCATGGAGGCTGACGACCTGCTGCGTGTTGCGGTGGAAACGTGCGACCGGCTCGGGATCACTTATCTGGTTGCAGGTGTCAACGCCGAAGGCGTTTCACAACAAAGCCCGGGGTCGCGCAGCGCACCCTGGGTAACGGTCGATTGCAACGACATCAACCCCAACGGGGTTGTACTGCCGAGTATCGCCATGTAGAACGCCTTCAGCGTTCGTTTCGTCCCCCGCTCCCAACCCAGGGTGCGCTGCGCGACCCTGGGCTTTGTTGTCGGACCCCGTTGGGGTCGAGAGTTGACCCGAAAACTGCCGCCCGGCTGCTGGACCTACATCGCTACTCCACCGGCTTCAAGACTTGCGCGTGGACGGCTACCTCGATCTCCTTGTCGGCGTCTTGGTCGGTCTTGATGAAGAGGGTCTTGCTTACCTTCTCGGGCTCGGTGCCGGCGGCGAAGGTGACGCCGACTAGCGTTAGCGTTTCGGAGACGCGGCGGATCGACGATTGGATGCGAGCGTCGTCGCAGCGAACAGCCAGCACGTTGAAGCCGGATGGCCCGCGAACGGCCAATTGCTTCGTGACCGAGGCCCCGACATTCAGCGCCGGCAGCAAGAGCGGATTGGGGCTTACTCTGATCGTCGAGACAACCCGACCTTCGACGGGAACCGGGACTCGCGATGCCTGTACCCGCGCGTCGTTGGTCACCAGAATGACTTGATCGCGAATATACCCGACCGGCGCGTTCTCGGCGAGCGAAACCTCCAGGTCGTAGGTGACCCGTTTGTTCGGAGCGCTGCCGCCGCGATAGGTTTCGATGACTTTGGCCGTTAGGTTCGGGTTCTTGCTCTCGACTTTCGTAATCTGCCAATCGCCGCGACCGGCATAGTCGACGGTCACCTTCCGCAGGACGGACTCGCCTTGGGCAACCTCTCCGAACTGAACGACTCCCGGCTGAACGACCACATCGGTGCGGATATAGACGTGAACGTGTAGCAGGACCTCGGCGCGAAACGGCTTGTCGATCTCGACCGTCAACGTGGCGTCCTTCTGGCGGAGGAAGCTGCGTGTATCGATCACGGCGAGAATCGCGCCCTTCTCCCAGGATTTGAGCGTCGGCTTGATGATCTTCGGATTGGTGCAGCCGCAGGTCGAGCGGACCGACGCGATGTGGACGTCTTCTTCGTACTTGTTCTCGATGACGAATTGATACTCGACCTTGGCGCCGCGAGCGACGGTTCCGAAGTCGTGGGTCGTCTTTTCGAACATCTCCTTGGCCCAGTCCCACTCCTGCGCCGAGGCGACCGACCCGGCCATCACGGCCAGCAGGGCGGCCAATAGGGCAGCTCGGGGGAATACGGAGTGTCGATCCATGATTCTCATTGCGTTGTTTTCTCGCGTCATGCGTTCAAAAAAGGGGACTGGCTCCGTCGCGTGACCGGTATGGCAGTGGCGATTTGTGTTGCCGACGGTGCCTGTTCCCTTCTTTAGGTGCTGGGTCTGACGTCTCTCTGACTCGGTGTCTATCCCCTTTTCTGGGTGGGGCCCCGTGGAAAAAGGGGACAGGCACCGAGCACGCAGCGTTGTTCGCGGGTTCAATGTTTGTTGTGGCTCGGAGCCAGTCCCCTTTTTCCACTATCCGGCGACTTGGCCGGCAAACCGGACTCCGTCGATGGCCGACTTTCCGTAGAAATCGCAGCCGACGTTCTCTCGCAATAGGTCGCTGGCGGCCGCACCGCCGACCATCAGTTGGACGCTCTCGCGAAGCCCGGCCTGGCGAATCGCTTCGACGGTGGCGGCGGCCGACTTGTAGCAGGTTGTCAACAGGACGCTCATTCCCACCAGAAACGGCTTGTGCTGCTGGATCGCGGCGACGAATTTCTCCGGCGAGACGTCAACGCCCAGGTCGACCACCTCGTATCCGACGCCGCGGAGCATCATCGCGACGATGTCCTTGCCGATATCATGCACATCGTGTTGCACGGAGCCGATCACGACGGTTCCGGCCGACTCGGTTGGCCCGGCGTCGTTCAACAGGGGCCCCAACTCGCCGAGCACTTTCTTCATGATCATCCCACCGAACATAAGCTCGGGCAGGAAGCACTCGCCCTTCTCGAAGCGATCACCCAAGTCGGCCATCCCCCGGTTACATTCGGCCAGGATGTCGGACGCAGCGACGCCGGTGCCGATCTTTTCGCGAATCATCGCCAAGACCTGCTCTTCGCGACAGGTGGCCAAGGCTTCCGAGAGGCTGTTTTCTTCGGTCATTTGTGCTATTCACCTCGAGAATCGTTGAGTTGTTTTCGGCCGACTGGCTGTAAGAAGATCGGGTGAATCGCCGCGTGCGCGTTCTCACCCCTAATCCCTAATCCCTATCCCCTCCCTCTCTCTTCCCCTAAAACGAAAGCAGACACTGCCAAACATACATATATCCCAGCGCGTCGTTGTCTTCCCAAATCCGTTTGACGAGTTCTTCGTCGCCGCAGATCTTGGGAAACTCGCGACGCTTCTCTTCCCAGGGAACGCAAGCGCCGGGCTCGCGTTGGATCTTTTCTTGGTCGGGCATCTTCGTGGCTCCGAAAAATCGGGGGGGATTCGACTAATAGATTCCATACTCGCGGGTTGCTTCGGTCATAGCGCGAAGGTTCTCCGCCTTGGTATCGTCCTGCATGATCGCGCTGGCGTCCATGATATATCCGCCGTCGCGGCCGACGCCTTCGATCACCTTCTTACAGAAGGCTCGAACCTCGTCCGGCTTGCCGAAGGCCAACAGATCGTTGGGGATTCCGCCGCTGATACAGAACTTGTGGCCGACCGCCTTATGGACCTCGAAAATGTCTCCCCGATCGACGTGGAAGACAATGCTCTGGTCGGGCAGTTCGGCGATATACTTCAGGTTGGAGTTCCACTCGCCCTCGGCATAGAAGAGCGTCTGAATCCCCTTCGACCATAGCCCTTCGATGATCTGCTTGAGCGTGGGCCAGTAGAACTTCTCGAACTGGTCGGGCGAGAGAAACGGCACACAGCCGCGATGCATCCAGAGTCCCACCGGGACGTTGCGATCCGGGTCGGCGCCGCCGGCCGCGACGTGCAGCAGATGGGGCATCATGGCCTCGCAAGCCGCGACAACCTTGTCGGGCTGCTGGAACATGTCCATGCAGAGTCCCTTATAACCTCGCAGCTTGTCGGCGATGATGTCGAACGGCGCTTTGAGGATTCCCGCAATGGCAGAGACCGTGCCCGACTCGCTACGGAGCAGGGCGTTTTGCGTGCCGAACCCGTTGAAGTAGTTCAGCATGGCCATCCCGCCCTTGAGGAACGAGAGGTTATTGCGCATCGAGGTCGGCTCGCCCATGGGACTTACGTCTTCGGAGACTCGCGGCAGCCAGACGTTGAAGAGGAATCCGGTCGGGTCGGCGATCAGCGCGTCGTACTCGTCCGGCTGCATCCAGGCGTTGCCTTCGGGCGGTTCGAGATACTGGAATCCGGTATCGACCGGCAGATCGACGCCGGGGACCGCGTAGTATTTCAACCCGATCGCCTGGGTCAACCCGCTCCAGGCATAGACCATATTGGCCACGACGGCGTCCCAGTCGAAATCGGCCGCACATTTCCGCGCTGCGGCGAACGCCTTCTCGAAGTCCTGCGTGACTTCCTGGCACGTATAGCCGGCGTAAACGGCCGTAAACTCGGCGACGAAGGGCCGAATCGGCACCATGTCGGGCTTCTCGTTCCGCATCGCCGTCGTATATCGTTGCATTCGATCCGCGTAAAGTTTCTCCATCTCGGCAGACATAGATCGCACACCCCCCTTGATCGACTCGGACGGCTCAGAATAGGCAACAATAACCGCCGTAGTATGCCAGACCGGCCTTCGGCTGTCAATTCCGGCGGTGGCACCCACATTTCAACGCATTGGGAGCTTCGAAGGTCCGCTGGCTGTTAGCCGCCGGCTATTGGCCCCCGGTAGGCAGCAAGACGCCCGAGTAGTAGGCATTTTGGCCGTTATCCGACTCGAGCAGGAGCGCCCCATCGGCGGCAATCCCTAGGCATCGGCCGGTGACGGGCGGCTGATTGCCACGTCTTAGCGTGAGCGTTCGGCCATGTTGCAGACAAAGCTGGTCGGCACGCTCCGCAATTCGCTCGGGCGTCTCGGGCAATAGCCCCAAGGCCGTCTCCAGGTGTTGCAACAAGCCGATCAACAGGTCGGTCGGATCGTGTCGGCTGCCGGTTACGTCGCGCAGCGTAGCGACCGTTGTCCTGAGTTCCTCGGGGGCCTCGACGAGTGAATTGTTCGTATTCACACCGATTCCGACGATTGCCCGGGCGTCGGATAGGACCTCGACCAAGATGCCGGCCACCTTGCCGTCGGCGATCATGACGTCGTTTGGCCAATGGATTCCGACCGGGTGGTCGGGGACCAACGGCAAGAGCGTCTCGGCCACGGCCACGGCCGCCGCCAGCGCGACCAGCGGCGATTGGCCGGAGGACTCGATTCTCGCCGCCGGGGCCCCCAAGAGAAGGGTCATTGCGAGGCTGCCCGGACCGGTCCACCATCGATTCCCCCCTCGTCCCCGTCCGGCGGTCTGCCGATCGGCCACGACCAACAACGGCAGGCCGGCCGTTGCGTCGGCGGACCACTGTTTTGCCAGATCGTTGGTCGACGTAACTTCATGGTGGTAGTCGACTTGCGCGATAAACGTCTCGCCGGCGATGCGTTCTGTATCGTATTGCGGTGGCATGTTCCCCATGGTACGCCCGAGAGTCGAGAACACAAGCGGTCTTGACGCGGCGGAATGTTCTCGTGTATTGAACATCCCTTGTCATTTGTCTCTCCTCATCCTCTCCTCGCGACTCCTTTTCGACGGAGGCACTTTGGTGAAGGCCTCGAAGTTTCTTTTCATGGCGCTGGCGATCGGCTTCCTGTTCGATGCGTTGCCGGCCTGGGGTCAGCCTCGGCCGCAATTTGCCACTGGGATGGCTGCCTCGAACCCACCGATCGAATTCGCCGCTGCCGAGCCGATTCCTGGCCCCATGTCGAGTGAAGGTGGGCTGGGGGCACGCTTTGGGGGAACTGTAGAGCCTTTGCCGCCCAATTGGGACTCCTATGCAACACCCGGGGCCACCCCGCAACCCCTGTTTCCCGAGGACCCGAACCTTCAGTACGGCATGGCCGGCTTCACGGCGGGAGCCACGGCGGCGTATGGCCAGGCCAGGAAGTTCTTCCACGGTTTTCGGTTCGGCTATCTCTGGATGCCGGGCAACTCGGCCGATGAGTTGGGTATCCACGACGTGGAGCTCGATGGGACGTTCGAGTTTCCGTTTCTCTGGAACCAGGATTCGCCGCTGTTGGTCACGCCCGGTTTCGCGGTTCACTATTGGTCGGGGCCCGTCTCGCAGGGCACTCAGCCGGCCGATATGCCGCCGAGGACTTACGACGCTTTTCTCGACGCGGCCTGGAACCCGCAGCCAACGCCGTGGCTCGGGGCCGAACTCTCCTTCCGCATCGGCGTCTACTCCGACTTTGCCCAGGTCGTCAACGACAGCATCCGATACATGGGCAAGGGGCTGCTCGTATTGCAGCCGACCGGTACCATCCAAGTCAAGGGCGGCATCTGGTACCTCGATCGTAATAAGATCAAGCTGTTTCCGGCCGGCGGAATCGTTTGGACCCCTACTTCCGACACCCGATTCGAATTCCTGTTTCCCAATCCGAAGTATGCCAAGCGGATCTCCAATATGGGAAACGTTGAATTCTGGTTTACGCTGACCGGCGAATATGGCGGCGGAAACTGGACGATCCGGCGGGCAGACGTCCCCAACACGACCGTTGCGGGAATTATCGACTCGGTCGACTACAACGACATACGGATCGGCGTGGGCTTGGAATTCAACAGTCCGAACCGGTTCAGCGGACTGCTCGAGTTCGGTGTGGCCTTCGAGCGCGAGTTGGTCTATCGCAACGGCCCCCCGGACGAATTCCGACCGAACACCACCATTTACCTAAAGACCGGATTCTCGCGATAACGATCGTTTGCATGTAGGAGCCCATTCCGTGCAATACCGTACCGTTCTTCTATCGATCTTCGTGACGGCCTTTTTGGGCATGTTCCTCTTAGGCACCACGCCGTTGTCGGGCCAAGTGCAGCGTCTTCCGGCTAGCGACACGTCCGAGTTGATGTTTCCCGGACGGACGGTTTCGTATCCCGGCTCGACGGCCGAACTCTTCCAAGCGCCCGGCGAACTGGATCTTCCCAAGCAGCCGGAGCGTCCGCCGGGAGCACGGGCAGGCATGTTCCAGAAGCTCATTTTCACCGGCTCGTGGCTGGGGCGTGGTGGGGTCGAGAACTTCGGCGCGAGTGACTTGGAGCTCAAGACGATCTTGGCCTTACCGATCCCCTCGCGAGACTATCCGCTGATCATAACGCCCGGCTTCGGGGTCCACTATCTCGACGGACCGGCCGGGCGCAATGTGCCGGCGCGTGTCTACGACGCCTATGTCCAGTTTCGCTGGATGCGGCGAATCGGCTCAAACTGGGGGATCGATCTGGCGGTAACGCAGGGTGTCTTCAGCGATTTCGAGCACAACGACAGCCGGGCCTATCGGATCACCGGCCACGCCGTTTCCGCCTACACGTGCAATCCGCAGTGGAAGATCGTTCTGGGGGCCGCCTATATCGATCGGTTCAGCACGAACGTTCTGCCGGTCGCCGGCGTGCAATGGACACCTCGCGACGAGTGGAAGCTCGACCTCGTCTTCCCCCATCCGCGAATCGCATGGCGATACAACTGCAATGGCCCGGAGCACGATCGGATCGAGGACTGGCTCTATATCGCGGGCGAATTGGGCGGCGGCACCTGGGCCGTGGCCGAGCCGAGCCAATCGAGCGAGATGATCGATTACACCGACTATCGGTTGATCCTCGGCCTTCAGCGCAAGGTAACGCAAGGTCTCGACGCCCATGCGGAGATCGGCTACGTCTTCGAGCGCAAGATCCGCTTCGAGCGATCTGCCCCCGAGTATCGCCCCGCCGGCACGGTGATGCTTAGGGCCGGTGTGACGTATTGAGCCGCCACCGGTGCCATGCTCCACGCTTGCGTGGGCATGCTTTGCGGCATCCGAGAATGCCCACAACAAGCGTGGCCAGTGGCCCCCGATTGCCCGCACAACCGTCACAACCGCTACCCAATCTCTGCCCGAAGACTCCGTCGGGCCTCATCTTACCGGTTGTACGTCCCGAAGCGGTTCCATGCTTGGTATTCCCTCGGTAAACGGGAGGGTCGGGCTCGGTGGGACTCAATGCGAACCGGTTGCCGAGACGATACTTAGGATACCGGAGAGGTAGCCGACGATAAGGGCATGGACGCGCCCGACTACGACCGGCCGTTGGGGACTGTCCTGAAGGACTGCGCAGTTTCCCGCGGTTTATCCACGAACAACACAACGCGCGTCGATGCTCGAAGAACGAAATCTGAAAGTCGACCTGTTCGCGCTGGCGCTTCTGGCGCTGACGATCTTCTTGGCCGCCGCTCTGTTGAGCTACGATCGGGCCGATCCACCCAGCGGGCTCGTCTTTCCCGAGCGCGCCGAGACGCTCAATATCTGCGGGCCCATCGGAGCGGCGGTCAGCCGGCTGTTGTTCGGCGCGTTGGGGCTCGGTGCCTTTTACCTGTTGGTTTCGCTGGGGGCTCTCGACGTCGTCATGCTCACGCGGCGCGAAGTCGGCCAGCCGGTCTTGCGCACTGCCGGCTGGCTCATCTCGCTGGTCGGCATTACGACATTGGCCGCCATGGCCACCCCCGGCCTCTCGCCCGGCCCGGTGATCGGATCTGGCGGATATCTCGGCGCGGCCGGTCGCGGTGTGATGGAAATGAACTTCGCAAGCGTCGGTGCCTACATCCTCACATTGAGCCTGATCTTCGCCGGGCTGCTGCTGTGTACCGACTATGTGCTCGTCCAACTCTTCGGCTGGCTGATCGGTAAGCCCGTCAATGGACTCGGACGCGGGGTGCTGTGTGTCGGCGCCGCCTATGCGCAGAAGCTTACTGAGCGTCGCTCCCGTCCGGACGCTTCGGAGACAGAAAAAGAGGGAGAATACGAAGAGCACGAGGAGGAAGCGGAAGACGAGGCCGAGCCGTCCGTACCGGTGGTTGCTCCACAAGGCGGCAAGAAAAGCGGCAAGCCAAAGGCCAAGAAAGAGACAAAAGCCAAGCAGAAAGATACGGCCACGTCGCCGCGCAACCCGTTGGCATCCATGTTGCGGATCAAGAAGCCGAAGAAGGGCGGCGCCTCGGAAGCCCTCGATCAGCTCGACACGTCGAACGAAGGCGCCGATGCGTCGGATTACGAGTTGCCCTCGATCGACCTGCTCCTGGAAAGCGAGGCGTTCTCCTTCGATCAACAAGAAGAGGAAGTTCGCGAGAAGGCAAAGATTCTCGAGCGGACGTTCGCGAATTTCGGCTTCAACATCCGCGTGGTCGAGATCCAAACCGGCCCGGTCATTGCCCAATTCGAGGTCGAGCTAGAGGCCGGATTGCGGTTGAGCAAGATCACCGGTCTGGCCGACGATCTGGCCATTGCGCTGCGAGTGCCGGCCGTGCGGATCGTGGCCCCGATCCCGGGCAAGAACACCGTCGGCGTCGAGGTCCCCAACAACGAGCGCCAACTGGTCCGTCTGCGGGAAGTCATGGAAGAGTCGGAGGGGAAGGCCCAGGCCATGCGGATCCCGATCTACGTCGGCAAGGACGTGGCGGGTAACGCGATGGTCGTCGATCTGGCCAGTCTACCCCACTTGCTGATCGCCGGACGAACGGGCACGGGTAAGAGCGTCTGTCTGAACTCGATCATCGCGTCGATCCTCATGACGCGCCGACCCGACGAGGTCCGACTGCTGCTGATCGATCCGAAGATGGTCGAGTTGAGTCCCTATAAGCAACTGCCGCACTTGATGCACCCGGTCGTAACCGACATGCACAAGGCCGAGGCGATTCTGGCCTGGGCCGTCGAGAAGATGGAGGAGCGATATCAGTTGCTAGCCCGGGCCGGCGTTCGGCATATCAGCGCCTATAACCAGTTGGGACGGGAAGAAATCCTCCAGCGGATCCAGCCCGAGAACGAAGAAGACGCCAAGGGAATCCCCAGCCATATCCCGTACGTCGTGATCGTTGCCGACGAAATCGCCGACTTGATGATGACCGCCGCGAAGGAGGTCGAGGGACATATCATCCGGCTGGCTCAGAAGAGTCGGGCCGTGGGGATCCACCTCGTTCTGGCCACGCAGAAACCGACCGTCGACGTCATCACCGGGCTGATCAAGTCGAACCTGCCCGCGCGGATCGCCTTCCAAGTGGCCAGCCGAACCGATAGTCGCGTTGTGCTCGACGAGATGGGAGCCGATCGGCTGTTGGGGGACGGCGATCTGCTCTTCCTTTGGCCGGGAACCAGCACGCTGATTCGTGGACAGGGGACCTATCTCTGCGACGACGAGATTTCCCGCATCATCGCCAAAGTGGCGACCGCCGAGCCGCACTTCATTGACGAACTGGTCCTCCTGAAAACCAAGGAAGATGACGGAACCGGCGCATCGCTTCAACTGAGCAACCGCGACGACCTCTACGAAGGGGCCGTCGACGTGGTACTGCGCGAGGGTCGCGGAAGTGTCTCGCTCTTGCAGCGGTCGTTGGGTATTGGCTACGGCCGGGCCGCTCGGCTGATCGACTACATGGCCGAAGACGGAATCGTCGGCCCCTACAACGGATCGCAAGCCCGAGAGATCCTCATTACGCTGGATCAGTGGGAGCAGATGCACGGT
>SDBT01016457.1_pt1 | contig 11701 bp, 12 predicted proteins | sample 2277101 | NCBI WGS metagenome assembly SDBT01 (sample SAMN10404973, study PRJNA504765) | marine sediment metagenome | isolation source: marine sediment core GS10_PC15, 103 cmbsf | place: Arctic Ocean: Southern Knipovich Ridge | collected 2010
GAGTACAAAATGTCCAGATCAATTTCTTTTTCCACATTTTCTAAAAGTTGAATTTTCATTTCTTTTGCTTTAGATATCGAAGCAATTACCCCAATATATTTTGGCTGCAATTCAGATTCATATATCTGATTTAGAATCATAAAATCATACTTGTGAGAATGCGTGACAATAACAAAAAAACTATTTTTCTTAAAAGAATGACTCGTAAAAATATCTTGATATTTTTCAATACAAATCTTTTGAACATCCTCTATTTTATCAAGTTCATTTTCTCTGCAATCGATAATTAAGGTTTTATAATTCAAATTTTTCAGATGATAAACCAGAGATTTCCCAATATGACCGGCTCCAAAAATATACAAATTTGGGAGATAACCGATATATTCAAAAAAAAGTGTGGCTTCTCCTCCACAAATCATTCCTGTTTCTTTTTCATCCAAAATTGCTTCATTTTTATTGAGAGAATACTTTATGGAAACGCTCTTCTTTGTTTGAAGAATTTCTTTGATTTTCTGTAATGCAATATACTCAATCGCGCCTCCGCCAACAGTTCCCATTTTTTCTCCATCTGGAAATACTATCATTTTAGTCCCAACCTGTGAAGGTGCGTGACCTTTGGTATCAACCACTTGAACAAGGACAGCTTCTTTGCCTTCTTTTTTTATTTGAGCGATTACCTCATAAAAATCAATCAAAATAATCCTCCCGGAAAAGCGTTACGTATTTTTTCCCTTTGATAAACCTATAAGGAGTTGCTTCTTTGACTTGAGTAATAATGCTTTTTACTTCATCAAAATAAACACCTGAAACAGCATCGATTCCAAAATCAAAAAGAATGGGTGAAACAGGCGAAGTCGGTCCAAGCAAAATCACAAAACTATCTTTTCTGATATTTTCCATAATCTTCTCAAAAGTATGATTTGTGAGAGTTGTGGAAGAAATAGCAACCACATCAGCTTGCGGCAGATAATCTGGAATATCTTTCTCGCTCAGATCTTCATTTCGAGGATTTTTTTCAAAAACAAATAATTCCTCAAATTGATTTTTAAACTTTTCAACAAACGGGAAATGCCCGATAATCCCAACCCTTTTTTCTCTTCCTTTTTGTAAGATTATCTCTTGAGCATTGATAATCCGAGCTTTTGTCCGGATTGGTAAAGCACTGTTTATTGCTGCCATTCCCAGAGAAGCTTCCAACCAGTTTTCAGAAAAAACATATTCAGCAAGTTCTTTGGTATTTTTTGTTAATAAACTCTTCGAGTTTCTAATTCCAGCGTGAGGAAGTTGTTCTTCCATAACAGTTGTGGCGATTCCAAGATTTTCGCTCCAAACCAGAATATCAAAAACACCGGCAAAAACTTCTTTTACCGGATATTCAGGGATGCTGCTGTACAATTCTTTTAAGATTCTCATGAAATAATATTTCTGGTTCCTTCTAATTTTTAATAGGTCGATATACTAAAGGCGTATAAATATCCAATATCCAACACGGAATATCGAATATCCAAGTATTTTTGTCGCTATTGCTCCTTTTTCTTTTTTACCGTATCAATGCTCTTGAATAGTATTGAAATCAACTCATCTGTTTTCTGTAATAAAGGTGACAATTTTGTCGAAGGTTGAATTAATTTTGCTCGTACTATTATTTTAAGCCACACTACAGTTTCTCTTAACTCTTTTAAAGCCACTTTAAACTTATGAATAAAATCAGCCTTAGATTCTGCACTTTGAGCCTCTCCGTAATTTGCAGCGGGTGATGTACCACTTCTCAGTATTTGAGAAGAAATATGTTTACCTGCTTTTGTTTCAGGTAGTTGTTTTGAAACATTAATAATTCTAACTGCATAATCTATAAGACGATCTTGTAAATCAAACTTCTTTTCTTTTTCACTCATTTCTTCTTTCCTTCATCATTGGATATTCCGTGTTGGATATTGGATATTATTTTTAATTTACTCACACAATTCTTATAAGAACTAATTCTTTTTCTGATAATTCAGATAATCTTCTTCAGTATCGATATCGATAAGAATGGATTCATCTTGCACTTCCACAGTTGTGAAGCCTTTTTTATCAATAAACAATTTAAGATTCGAATCCTCCGGTTCATCCAAGATTTCATTAATGAGAGAACTATCTATCAAGACAGGATGACCTTTTCTACCATTAAAAACAGGAATGATAATATCACCTTTTTTGGAAAGTAGCTTCCTGAAAACTTTTTCTTTTACGAATGGAATATCACCCGGAAGTAGAAAAAACTTCTCCGTTTTTATTTGAGATATTCCAATCTTTATTGAACTGAACATTCCTTTCTCAAATTCTTTATTGAAAACCACTTCAACTTTTTCATAGCTTTTCAGGATTTCTTTAATCATCTCGCTTTTGTATCCTGCCACCACAATTATTTTGGAGCATACTTTATCCAAACTTTCCACACTTCGCTCGATCAAAGTTTTGCCAACTAGCGACATTTCCATTTTGAATTTTCCCATTCTGCTGGAAAATCCTGCTGCCAAAACGATTCCTTCAATATCCCTCATTTTACTCTTTTGTTAAGAAATTTCCAAAGCCTGCATCAGCAGTTATGCCAAGTTCAGAGTCATAAATCACTTTTCCTCTAAGAATGGTTTTCATTATTTTTCCGTTAAAAATAAAACTATCAAAAGGAGTGATTTTACCTTTGGATAAAAACTTCTCACCTTCAACAATCCAATTTTTATGGGGATCGATTAAAACAAAGTCTGCATCTTTCCCAATTTCGATCGAGCCTTTTTGATGGGAAATCCCATATTTTTTTGCAGCATTCTTGGATGTAACCTTAATAAATCTTTGTAGACTTAATCTTCCTTTTAAAAAACCTTCTGAAAATAAATATGGAATTAATGTTCCGGTTCCCGGAATTCCTGAATAATCGGTCCAGATTGAACCTGTATTTTTCTTTTCTTTAGGCGAAGGAGCATGATCCGAAGCCACAAAATTTATCTTTCCATCTGTAAGAAGCTGCCATAATTTCGCTTTATTTTCCGGAGATTTAACCGAAGGAGTTACTTTCAAGGCTGAGCCAATCCTTTCAAAATCTGAAATATCAAATTCCAGATAGTGAGGAGCAGTTTCAAACGATATTTTATTTTCCACTAAAAATTCTGCTGCTTCTGCAGAACTCACATGAACAATATGCAATTCACAACCGGTTTCTCGTGCAACTTCTGTAGCAACTTTAACAGCAAGGATTTCTGCAATTTCCGGACGGGTAAGATAATAATTTTTTGGGGAAGAGCCTTGTTTGATATAAAATTCAGTTGCAGATTGGATGTAATCATAATCTTCCGCATGAACAAGAACAGGTAAATTCAAATTCTTAACTTTTTGTAAAACCTGTTTAAATTGAAATCTATCCAACCTGCCAAAAGTATCCATTCCTGAAATGAAATATGTTTTGAAACCCAGAACATATTTTGAAAGTTCATAAACATTTTCAGGAAAGCCTTCTTTAAAAGATTGAGCAGAAATGCCGCCAAAAAATCCGAAATCCGTAACAGATTTCTTTAGTAAAACAGCGAGTTTTTTTTCTAAATTTTCTTTGTTCGTGATTGGAGGAATAGACGTGCAAGGCATGTCAATAATCGTGGTAATTCCACCGGAAGCAGCAGCACAACTTCCATTATAAAAATCCTCATTAAAAGTATAACCTGGATCATTAAAATGAACATGAGGATCGATTCCACCTGGAAAAACCAAAAGTCCGGAAGCATCGATCACTTCGTTTTTGTCAGCAATATTTTCTGCGATTTTGATAATTTTTCCATTCTCAATTTTGATGTCTAATCTGGAAAAATCATCTTTCCCGGGTAATGCTACAAGCCCATTTTTTATTATCATCTAATTACCTAACTCGGCTAAACCGAAACCAAAAAAAATAAACACCGAAAACACCGAAACAACACCGAAAATAAAATATTCATAAAGTTGAGTATAAAATTTAACTGTGTGAATCCTCTCTAATAAAGAGTTCACATAGAGTGATGAAAATATTTTGCCAAGATATACTAATGAGTATATAAAATTCCCGACATATTGATTTACTCCTTCCGAACTTTTTAGTTCGGAATGCGCTAACTCCAAAAGCTTCTGCTTCTTTCTATAACGAATTAAGGGCTTTCAATGCCGGAGCAAACATTTCAAATCCTATTAGTTTCCAAAGCAGAACAAGGTATGTGAAAATGATTTTTCATAATTCTCCACGACCCCCATCCCTAACCCTTCCCCCTATCGAAGGGGAAGGGAACTGCCTGCGGCAATAGGAGATATGATTCTCCCCCTAAACTTGTCCGGCTTTTGACGGATAGGGGGAGTTAGAGGGGATTGAGAAAAAAACGAACTTTTCATCTGTTTTTACACAAGCTTAGAATTTTCGGAAAGTTTACATATTTTAATTATCATGAATTTACCTCAAAAGTCTGAAAAAACATCATACAAAAAAAGTGTTCCCGAATCAAAACTGATATGACAAATTTTAGATTCATAAACATTACTGATTCCCAGAAAATTGTTCGGGAAATCCTGATTTTTCAGATCATATCGAAATCCTTTTAAGGTGAGATTCTGAATTGGACCGATAGAAAAAAGTGAAACTGTGGAATCGATTTTTCCCCTTATTTCATGCTTTCCAGAGTTTAATATCTTCATCTTTCCAAAATTACCAAAAATTTCCAATTCAATGGACTCTTCCGAAATCAAATTTATCATCTTATGAAAGATAAAAATATTTCCAATAGTGTGATCGGCTCGTCTTCCAGAAGCAGAGAAAACTTTTATTTTTTCTGGATGAAGAGAAATCGCCAAGTTCAACGCTTTCTCCATATCAGTAGTTTCCTGGTCCGGATTATAAATTATTTTAGCATAGGGAAAATATTTGTTAATATCAAGTTGAATGGAATCCAGGTCGCCAATAATATAGTCAGGAATAATATTTGCGATTTTGCAATTTATCACACCACCATCCGCAGCAATAATGATATCCGTATTAGAAATAAAATCTTTCAAATTTGGTTTAAAAGCTTCACCCTTGGCAATTATCACAACTATCTTTTCAGTTGAATTAGATTTCATCCTCTAACTCCCCTGACCCCTCTTTGCAAAAGAGGGGAAATATAAGTAAACTAAGAAGATACGAGTTCTCATTCTCTCTTCTCCAATGATCTCAAAAAGTCCTTTTAATCTCCCTTTGCTAAAGGGAGAATCAAAGAGGGTTTAAGAGACGGGCTGGGGTAAAGTTTAGGGAAAAATTCAAATCACTCATTTTAAAACCACTTGATTTCAATTTCATAAGGAATCGGGTCTATGATTCTAATTTCTTTAAAAGCTTTTATGCGCAGGAAGCAACTGTCACACAAACCGCACGCAATTTCATTATTTTTATAACAACTCCAACTGAACTCAAATGGAGCATTTAATTCTTTCCCAATTTTGATAATTTCAGATTTGGTTTTGTGAATTAAAGGGGTAACGATTTCAATCTTAGTTTCGTGTTTAGTTCCCAAATCAATTGCTTTTTCAAGTTGTTTAAAGAAAGACTCCCTACAATCCGGATAACCGGAACTATCCTCTTCAACAGCTCCGATATAAATTCGATTCGCTCCGACAACTTCTGCCCAGGAAACCGCTATGGAAATAAGATGAGCATTGCGGAAGGGAACATACGAATCCGGGATTTCTGTGCTTTTACCATGCTCTTTCACAGATATTTTTTCATCGGTTAAACTGGAACCACCAATTTGTTTTAAATAACTGATATCCGTAATTAGACTTTTATCAGGTTTGAAAAATCCTACAATTTTCTTGAATGATTCCAGTTCTTTCTTTTGAGTTTTCTGGGTATAATTCACATGCAGAAAATAAATCTTATCACAATCATTTTTAGCGATGGCTGCTGTTACCAGACTATCCATTCCACCGCTGACTAAAACAACTGCTTTATTTCCAGACATCTATTTCTCTTGATTTTTGAGAGCTAATTGTACAACTTTTTCTATAAAATCAGATTTTGCATCTGTATAAACTTCACGATCATTTTTGAATTTGACTGCTAATTCTTTTTTCAGGTCACAATATTTTTTTCGATATTCCGAGTTTTGAATTAAAAAATCACGAAATATTATGTGGTTAATCCAGGATTTTGAATTATGTATAATTATATGCAAGTGATGTGTCCGTATTTCTCCAATTGATTTTAAAAAGAAACAACCTCCGGGAATTCCTTTTTCACCTTTGAATTCATATCCAAATCTGATTAAAGGTCTTATGCATTCATCTGCAGTTTTCATGGAGTTCACGCCAATCAGGATATCAATGATAGGTTTGGCACAATTTCCGGGCACCGAAGTGCTTCCTATATGTTGAATATCAATTGTCTTATCACCAAGAATTTTTCGAAGTTCTGATTTTTCATTTTCAAAAATTTTCTGCCAATTTTCATCATATTCAGCTAATTTTACGATTCCCTTTTCTAAACCTATCATTTCAAACTCCTGATAATTTCAGACGCTTCTCTCATACTGAGCGGATCAACAAATAAAGTTTTCTGATTTGTATAAACCACATAACCGGTAGGACTTCCCTTTGGTTTTCTCACAAAACGAATCTGCGTGTAATCCACAGGTACATTAGAAGATTTTTTTGCTTTGCTGAAATAAGCAGCAAGCCTGCTGCAAATAATTTTCAGATTTTCAGGCAATTCTTTTTTAGCCAAATTCCTCAGAATTACATGTGTACCACGAAATATTCGTGTATGAAACCACCAATCGTGTGGTTTGGCAAATCGCATTGTGAGCAAATCATTTTCTTTGCTGGTTCTACCGATAATTATTTCCCAATTTTCGTCAACCTTCAATTTTTTAAGCTTTATCTCTTTTCTCTTAATTTCTTTTGAATAACTTTTTTCTTCAATAATAAAATCTTCATCAATTTTTTGAATTTCTCTTTTTATTATCTCGATTTCATCTTTTGTTTTTGCAATCTGCCGCGCAATTATTTTTTTTCCATTTTTTGCTTTTTTATATTTCTTAAAATAATAATTGATGTTATGTTGAGCATTTTTCTCTGGAAACAAATCTATTTCGATTTCCGGAAAACCCTCCAAAAAATAATTTTTCAGTTTTATTGAATTCATTCCGGTTTTTATTTTATCAAAACTTGATTTGAGAAGTTCAGCTTTCTGTTTCCAAATATTTTCTTCTTTTGCGTCAGAAAGTTCTATCTCTAATTTTTTCAGCTTCTTCTGTTTTTTTTGGATTTGTTTTTCTAATTGATTAATTTTCTTTTGCTTTAGTTTTTCATTTCTTCGCTTTAAGATACCATCATAATAAAGATGTTCAAAGAATAAATTAATTTTATCATATCTCTCCTCTTGTTGAGAGTTTTCGATTATGTTTAAATTGGAATCGAATGAGAGAGGAAAATGAATTTCTTCCATAATATTTTTATATTCTGAATCCGGAATCATATATTTTGTGCCAAGAAGAATCTGCCTTTGCGGATTTTCTGCAAAACTTATTTTTTTCCAGCAATCAATTATGATGTTGTCCAATTTTGTCAAAATGAGATTCTGGAAACGGTTTATTAATTCAATAATTAGGAGATAGTTTTGTTTTTGATTGTAAATATCAACCTTTGAAAACTCAAGTGTGATAATTCTATCTTTCTTAGAAATATTAATCTTTTCCAATTTTGCCTTTGAAAGATGATTATTGAAAACCAATAATCTTTTATCCTGTGAAAATGGCAATTTGCCGGATTCAGTAAAGAAACAAAAACTATCTTCAGAAGATAAATTGATCTGTAGAAATTGCCTTTCTTTTTGGGAAAAAATGGCAAACTGGTCTTCAAACCTTTTAATTTCTTTTACAGTTATATTCAGATTTTTATAATTATTAATCCATTTAGCCAAATATTTATATTTCATGAAATCCTCAGATGATTTAAGATAGAAAGATCTTTTTGAACAGGAAAAAAAGGGCTTTATTTTTGTCCATAAAAACAATGAAAGTTCAGATTACAATTATACCATTAAATCCATTAAATTCTTCTTTTCTGATAATATTCTTGACACTGAAAACATTTGTTTTATTTTCAAGTAAATAATATTGGAGGTAAATTATGATGAAAAAAGCATTTCTTTTATCAATGCTGATTATTCCGATTTTAATTCTTGCTCAGGATGAAGAACCCGCATCCAACGGACTTAATATGGGTGGAGGAATTGGCACTGTTTTGATGGGTGGTGAAACCTATTCACAAATCCGTCTAATGCCTGAACTGGTTTTGGGGAAATTCGGTTTAGGATTGGATATCGAACTCCTGATAGACAGCGAAGGAAACATTCGTGAAGAAGAGTGGGATGAATTTGAGGATTATGTAAATAAGATTTATTATTTACGTTACGGACAACGGGGCGATTCATTTTATGGTAAGATAGGAGGATTTCCATATTATACTTTAGGTCACGGACTGATTATGAAAGATTACACGAATATGTTAAGATATCCTCAGGTAAGACAGCTCGGAGTTCAGTTGGGAGGTAAACTTCCACTTGCCGGTTTGGAACTGGAAGCATTTACTTCAAATATCACAGAGAATGATATTTTAGCTGGGAGAGTGGTCATTGCACCATTAAAAGAGATGAATCTTCCGATAATCAGTAACATTAAATTCGGTGCTACAATCGTTCATGATGCAAACCAGTATAACGGACTGCTCGATTCTGATGATGATAATTATGCTGATGTTTTTGATGATTTTCCTGACGACGACAACTGGCATGATCAAGTTGACTATGATATCGAAGATTATCTTGCTGCTTATGTATCTATTGTTGGTGATTCAACTGGCTTTCAGAATTGGTTTGATACTTCTGATTACATAAATAATAAAAGAAACAAGTCCTTCTCCGATCTTGGAGAAGAAGATATCACAGTTTTTGGTGTAGATTACGAAATTCCACTTGTTCAGAGTGATCTTTTTAAACTAAGCCATTATGGTGAACTAGCTCAAATCGTTGATCATAATATGGGATTTATTTTTCCGGGATTTTATTCCAAATTCCTGATTTTTCATATGAATCTGGAATTCCGCATGTATCAGGATGATTTTATGTCTGCTTATTTTGATAATATTTACGATGGACAGAGAGCAGTCGTGTACGGTGACACAGTTATACTAAAAGAATCTTTGCTGGAATATACAACCGAATCTAAAGGATGGCATGCAAGTTTAACCACTAATTTTTTCCAAGTTCTTTTATTGACAGTTACTTATGAAGATATGTACGGAGAAGATGATGAAAGAGTAAAATCTTTATGGGGAAAACTTGCTTTCAATAACACTTTCATCCCAAAACTGAATATTGCAGAGGTAAATTATTCTCAAACAGGTTTTGATAAGCTGAAATATTTCAAAACACCTTCTTCTTTAATTGAAGGAAAACTTGGTTATACTATGTCTGCCAATACTGTTATTGTAGGAACTTACCAAGAAAGATATGTTGATCTGAATAACGATAAAATAATCAAAGGTAAAGATGAAACCATAAAAACCATGAATTTCGGTGTTGAATTCAGGTTTTAAATCTTTCTAATCTTGCGAGTAAAACTTACCATCCGGCAGTTGTCGGATGGCAAGTTTCTTAAAGGAAAACATGTTTAATTTCGGTTGGATAGATTCTCACTGCCATCTAATAGAGAAAAGAATTTCTGATAACCTGGAAAAAGAAATATCTGAAGCATCCCAACTGGGAATAACAGGTTTCATTTCTTCTGCTCTCTGCAGAGAGGAATATGAATGTATAGAACTTGTTAAATTTCAAAAATTTAACAAGTTTATTAAATGGTGCGCAGGCATCCATCCATATTATGAAAAAAGCACTGAAAAGGATTTTGATAATTTAACTAAATTATGTGATGAGCAGAAAATAATTGCCATCGGTGAAATCGGTTTGGATGGACGGAAAGATAATTCCGAATGGCAAAAAAAGATTCTCCTCAAACAACTCGATCTGGCAAAGAATTATGACCTTCCTGTTATCTTTCATACAGTTAAAAAATATTATGTCCTTTATAAAATCCTAAAACAGAATTTCCCCAAAGTGCGTGGGTTTCTGCATAGTTTCAACGCTTCTTTAGAAATCACAGAATTGTTCTCAAAGTATGATCTCGCATTTTCTTTAAATGCAAAAATTCCGAATACAAAAGTTCTTGAATTTATTATGAAAAGAGGATTTTTCTTTTTTGAAACAGATGCACCTTATCAGAAACCTGAAAACTCAAAAGATGATTTTAATCATCTGAAAAATCTCATCTGGGTTGTAGATAAAGTTTCCGAAAAGACGAATATCAAAAAAGATTTTCTGAAAGAAAAACAATTTGATAATTTTCAGATTTTGTTTGAATAGTTTTTGCAGAAAACTTGTGAAGTCTTTAAGACTTAACAAGTTTGCAAAATAAATTTGTAAAATAGTTTAGTTAAAATATACAAACTTCACAATTTTTTTAAATTTGTTAAGTTTTCCTTAGTGCTTCTTCGTGTTCTTAGCGGCTTTATTTAAAACATAAAAACTTCACAAGTTGCCAAAACTTGTTAAGTTTTTTTAGAACTTGATGATAAAATACAGGAGTTAATATGCAATCATTACAAAAAATCGATGAAAATCCCAGGATATCGCAAATACTGATCGAAGGATATCGCCAGCTTCCTGTTTATCAAAAGTTGAAGCAGGTCAATGATCTGACAATAGCAGTACAAAAACTTGCTGCTGCCAGGATTAATCGTCAATACGGCAAAATTTCGGAAAGAGAGATGAGGTTAAGATTGGCATCTCTCTGGCTTTCGAGGGATATTATGATAAAAGTGTTTAACTGGGATCCGCAAGAAAAAGGATATTAAAATGAAATTTCCCGGACCTTTGGAAATAGTTGAAAAAGTAACTTTCATTCTCGATTCATTAAACATCCCATATTTTATCGGTGGTTCTTTGGCAAGCTCTTTACATGGAATTCCTCGGGCAACGCAAGATATCGATTTAATTGCTGATATTAATAATACGATTATTCCAAAACTAATCGATGCATTCAAAGAAGAATTTTATATTGATGAAAATATGGTAAGAGAAGCGATCGAGCATAAAAGTTCCTTTAATATGATTCATTTGCAAACGATATATAAAGTCGATATTTTTGTTCCCGATAATAAAGATTTTCAGGATGAGATGTCCCGTCGGGTTCGTTACTTTATTCCAGATAAGATTAAGAAAGAGATTTTCATAGCATCTGCTGAAGATATTATTATTCAGAAACTTCGTTGGTTTCGTTTGGGAGGAGAAGTTTCCGAAAAACAATGGAATGATGTTCTAGGAGTAGTTCGAGTTCAATTTGATAAACTTGATTTAAATTATCTAAAGACTCAATCTGAAAAATATGATCTTACAATCTTGTTAGAGAAAGTTCTCGATGATTCAAAATTGTCAAAATCTAAAATGTAATAATTTTAGGGTATAATTAATTTATAGAGCAACATGTTGAACTAAAGCGATATCCGTGAATTTTTTTTCAATAACACGCTCACCCCAGAGGGAAGAATGAACGTATCGAGGGTTATTGCTTTCCAGTAAAAAAGGTTTTCCTTAGCGCTCCTTCGTGTTCTTAGCGGC
>SDBT01016458.1_pt1 | contig 11700 bp, 10 predicted proteins | sample 2277101 | NCBI WGS metagenome assembly SDBT01 (sample SAMN10404973, study PRJNA504765) | marine sediment metagenome | isolation source: marine sediment core GS10_PC15, 103 cmbsf | place: Arctic Ocean: Southern Knipovich Ridge | collected 2010
TTTGAAAATATACCATGTTGGTAAAACCTGAAACCCTACTTTATTCGCAAGCTTTATTGTGAATGTTGATATTTCGATTCCCTTCGCCGGTGTAGGTGCCCGGAGCGATCAGGATCGTATCGCCGGACACGGCAGCGTCCACTGCTTCTTGAATCGTTGCATACTCTGCCGGAACATGCAGGTAGTCATACTCAGGCTTGGTTGGTTTGTCCTCACTGCAGGCGATCAGCAGGATGGCCGTGAGAAATACGAGTATGAATGGGATTCTTATCATCTGTTACTCAGAACGCAAGCGACGTTACTTTGTTCAGCCTCAAGCTATTTTCACCGGGTCTGGAAGTAGCTCACAAATTCGCGGGTGACATTCTCCCCGGTTGCCAGCTGGGCGTGGGTGCCGACCGTGATCGTGTAGACCGTACCGCCGAGCAAGTGGTCGTCCGGATAGTAGTTCATGATCATCTTGCTGCTCGACCAGGTAAAGATGCCGCTTGGTTGTCCGCCCACACTCGGAGTGAGCGCAAAAGCCGTTTCCACCGAAGCGGTATCCATCGGCACATTGAAACGCAATTCGACATAAATGTTGGTTGAAACATTCGTCGTTGCGTTCTTCGGATAGAGCGAAGTGACGCCGTAGGGTTCGGTCGTCATGCTCGTGGTGTCAGCTCGCGGCAGATAGACACCATCAGTCAACTCTTCCTGATCGCTGACAATCAACAGGTAGTTGGTCTCAGCCAGCAGCGGCGGCGAAGTGGGGAAGAAGCTGTAGGAACGATAGTGGTTCTGCTTCTCGCACTCGCTGCTCGTGAATTGAGGTAGCCAGATACCTTCAATCGCAGGAATGAAATCAACTGCCCGCGAGATCGCCTCCGCATCCACACAGTCGCCAAAGCGCAAGACAGGCTGGAAAGTTCTTAGCGTCACACCGCCCATCGCACCCTGAGGAGGTAAATCCACATAGACGGTCATTGCCTGAGTAGTGAAACTAACGGCGATATCTTCCCCGAGTGCGATTCCTGCCGCAGTGCGAACATCACCAGAGATCGTCACCCGATAGGTGGTCCCCAGGGCCAATCTGTTTTTAAAGCGAACCGAGTAGCGCGTGGTCGACAGTCGATAGTCATCATCGCGGATGTCGGTTATCTCGATCGGCGGATCGATACTAATGCCGGCCCTCAGATCGTCGAGGTTGAGCTGCTCATCGGCATAGATAACGAATTGCGTCGGCGAATAAACATTCTCTGCGCCATCCTCAGGTTGAACTTCATAGATCGGATAAGGGAAAGTCGAAAGTACAACCTCATCAAGATTATGGGTCTTGCCGGGGGTGATGGTTAGCCCGCGGATGCTTCGTTTTGTGTAGTTTGCCGGATCAATCGTGAGATCGTAGATTCCCGGTTGCAGGTTGGTCAGGATGAAGAAACCTCTCTCATCGGCAAGTTCAAAGGTTGTGCCGCCGTCGATCGAGATTCGCGTGCCGGGATCGGGCGGGTTAATATAGCCGGTGATCGAACCGGCCTCACTGCCATAGTAGTTGTTGACGATATCGTCGCTGCAGGAGATCAGCAGCAGCAACAGAGTTGCGAATCCTAATCTGATTATCATGTTTTCCTCCCCATGAGGATTTGTAACGGAGTTTCGACTAATATGCGAACTTTGTTTTATCGATCACTAATCGAATCAGCGCCTATACAGCTCCGCTGGGCGCATCTCCCTCCTGTGTCGATTTAAGCCTCCAAATCTAGACTACGAATTATACACTTTCCGCAGAAAGCGGTTCACACTTTGCCCTCTGCTGTGATGCCCTTTTCTTCAAGAATGTCTTTCAAGGCAGCTACTGCCTCGGCGGCGCTGCGGGCATTGATGAAGATGACTTTCAGATGATGTCGCTCATAGAGACGGCGCTTCTCCTCCTGACGGTCGACATAGAAGGGCATGTGACGGTAGCCGCAGATTTCGATGAACAGTTCATGCTTTGACAGGAAGAAATCGGGACGGTACTGTTTGCCGGCGAGCAGGATTAATGGCTCATACTGGAATTCGATACTGTTGTCGGAGAGAAAATCAGCGCAGCGTTGCTCAAGCTTCGAGCGCACCAGAATTCCGGTATTTGTTTCGTGGCGTGGCGCATTTTTCTCGTTGCGCGGCAGACGGGTACCGCTTGGCAGCGAATGTTTGCCATCCTTCCGGGGGAATCTTCTATTAGTCATCTCAATACAAGATAGGCTCAGCGCCACTTGGTGCAAGCCTCTATCTCTAGATTGAATTAGGCGACACAAAGCGGTGAATATCGGTGGTTACGGCACCTCCAAGTACTATGAGATGATATTCGAGCGCGAAACTCGCTTCTAGCACTGCTCTCATCTAAGGGGAACATCTATACACTCTCGTACGTAGATTAGATAAGCGCCTGAAATTGCGATAATCGAATCTCGCTCGTTTGCTATACGCTTGGAAGGAGGAGCAAATGATCCTACCAATGAGTTTGACAGTTCCCGTAATTGCGCAACCCTCTCGCCATCTCTGGCGAAAACTTTTCGCGGTTTCTTCACTGGCAATTGTCCACTTTGTGGCCTACTTCTATTGCCACATGGAGGCAGCATTCAGCGGCCCCTGGTTTCCTTTCCGATTCAACGAGCTTCCGGAACATGGAATCTGGGAAGCATTTGTCGGGGTGTTGCAATTCCCACTGGGGACAATCGCTGTCGGTACTGGTCTCGAACACTCTGCAATCTTCGACTTTGCGATTATTTTCAACAGCCTGCTTTGGGCGGTAGGGATTTATCTGCTGGCGAGGTGGGTGGTTAGATCGATTGCTGCACGTCGAGCCAAGCGGGCTGCTACTGCATAGACCCAATGGTTGGCGTACGCCCCCCGTGCGCGAACGGGAAAGGGCGAATACTTCTGGTGAACACAGAATTGTGATTGACCGTCAGACGACGATAACGTAATATTAGACAGCGTGGTTCTTCTAGAGCATTGAAAGAGTAGGGGTAGGCCGTTATGATCGAAGTCACGGTACAGGTTCAATCGGACCATCTGCAGAGGATGGCACGAGTCAAGAAGCCTATCATTGCCGTTGCAGAGCTCATATGGAACGGGCTCGACGCTGACGCGAGCGAAGTCTCCGTGAGCATTGATCGCGACAGCCTAGGCACAATCGACTGTATTCGCGTTGAAGACAATGGACACGGAATTGACTTTGACGAGGCCCGCCCCTCTTTCGAGAATTTGGGCGGATCTTGGAAGAGCAAATCGGCGAAATCAAAGGTTCGCCAGAGGATCCTGCACGGACGAGCGGGAAAGGGGCGATTTCGCGCGTTCGCGTTAGGTGGGTTCGTGGAATGGAGCACGACATACAAGAGCAACGGCAGGCTACTGTCCTACACTATCAGAGGCTCTGCTGAGAATCTGCGGAAGTTCATCCTCGAAGACCCCGAGGAGGTCAGCGATCGTGCTACTGGTACCGAAGTTCGCATATCCAACATCCAGACAAACTTCAAAGTACTTGACTCACAAATAGCAGTTCGACAGTTGGCGGAGTATTTTGCTCTATATCTGCGAACGTATAAAGATGTGAGAATCCGATACGAGGGTGTGCTTGTTGACCCCGCAGTAGCGGAGGTACTTTCGATAGATTACACGCTGGACCCAGTCACGACTGCCGACGGCATTGGCATTCACGGAGAGTTGACGATAATCGAATGGACGTCGGTTGACGAGCGTGAGCTCTATCTTTGTGATCAGAACGGCATAGCTTTGGAAAAAACTACCCCTGGTATACAGGCGCCAGGCTTCAAATTCACCGCATACTTGAAGTCGGAGTATATTCGGCATCTCGATGATCAGAACGCTCTATCCTTGGGTGATATGGATGAGGGACTGGCTTCACTCTTAGAAGTCGCTAGGCTGAAACTGAAGGCGCACTTTAGGGAGAGAATGGCCGAGTCTGCCCATGATATTGTTGCGCAATGGCGGTCTGATGGTGTGTACCCGTATGAAAACGAACCCAAGGATTTGCTAGAACGGACAACTCGGCAGGTGTTTGACGTATGCGCCCTAAATGTGCACGAGTACCTGCCGGACTTCGATACGGCAGACTTAAAGAGCAAGAAGCTGTCTCTGAGACTGCTCCGTGAGGCGATAGAAGAGAGCCCAGCGGTTCTGCAGAGAATACTTTCAGATGTCCTGCAGCTTCCAACCCGCAAGAGGGAGGAACTCGCGAGGCTCCTAGAGAAGACATCGCTGACGGCAATCATTAATACTGCGAAGACTGTAGCCGATCGCTTGGACTTCCTCGCTGCTCTCGAGATCCTCGTGTTCGACCCTGAGTCAAAGGAGAAACTGCTCGAGAGAAAGCAGTTGCACAAAATACTCGAGCGCGAAACCTGGATATTTGGCGAAGAATTCCATCTGTCGGCCAGCGATAGATCATTGAACACCGTGTTGAAGAAACACCAAGCTTTGGTCCGAGAAGCAGCCCCCGGCGATTCATCTGAATCTGATGCGGAACATGAACCGGTTGCAGATCGGGGCGTTGTTGACCTCATGTTGTCGCGGGTCATTTCAACCACAACCCCTAAATCACGGCACCACCTTGTTGTGGAGCTGAAACGTCCGAGTAAAAAGATTGACCAGGCAGTGCTCAATCAGGTGACCAAATATGCCAGAACGGTCGCGATGGACGAACGCTTTCGGGATACAGACACACATTGGACATTCTGGGCCGTGTCCAATGAAATTGATGAGAATGTAGAGTTTGTCACGACGCTAAAGGGTGCACCCAAAGGACTCATATACGACATAGACAAAATCAACACTCGCATCTGGGTCAAGTCGTGGGGTCAAATCATTGAGGCTTGCCGGGTGAAACTAGAGTTTTATCAACAACAGCTAGAATACTCGCCAGACGACGAATCCGCGTTGTCCTACTTGCGGGAAACCCACGAAAAGTACCTGCCTTCGGCACTTAGAGCCGCCGTTCCTGATAACTCCAGCTAGTGAGGGGCTCGCCCATCCCCTGCCTCTATTCTTCGTCACACAATAGAGTTGACTACTTATCTCTGGGGGCGCGGCCGATCATTTTGGCGTAGGTCAGGGCCAGCGTGCGGTAGAACATATGCGCAAACTTGGAGTAGGGCATATACCACAAGAGGAAATAGACCACCAACAGGTGTAAGAAGTACACCGCATAAGCCAGCATCGCCACACCTGAAAGCCGCGTCAGCCAGGAAAGCATCCCGGTCAGGCCGACAAAAAAGAGCATATACAAGAAGAGATAGTCGGCATAGCCATTCGCGCCAACATCATCCCGGTTGGTCCAGCGCCGCAGGATCAACCAGCCACCGCCAACAACCAGACCAATTCCAGAGAGCGCGCCAAGAATTTTGACCGGATTGGGCAGCTCAATCGGCACGGTGAAGAATGAATGGAGCGATTCGAGCCCCAACAGGTTCAAGTAATGTGGTATGAAGATGAAGACGAAAATACAGCCGGTAGTGATCATCGCGCCAACAAAGCCAAAGAAGAGCAGCAAATGTCCCCAATAGCGCGCTTTGTTGGCTTCGCACTTGTTGAAACGGGCATGGCCGAGGATCTCAAAATAGGTCGAGATGAAGGCCGGGATGAATTTCATCCGAATTGGTTCACCATTAGCAGTCAGACCTTTCCAGAATCTGCGGAAGCCAATCGCGGCGAAGAGAAAGATTACGATATTGCCGAGCACAAAGAAGCCATCAACAAAGCTGTGTCGCAGGAAATAGTCGAAATCGATCATCGAACTGCTAAGGAAGATATAATCACCAGCCGGCGTCTTCGGTGCGAAAAAGAGAACCGCAGCGATCAGGATTACCACCGGGACTGCCAGCAGCGGCAATAGAGCCTTCGGATTAGCCAGCGCTTTGCCCATAAAAGAGGGGAAGGCAAAGCTCTTATATAGATAATCGCGGGTCGCGGCGAGCACATCGCCCGGCCGAGCACCACGCGGACAATAGGTACTGCAATCATTACACTGATAACAAAGCCAGATATCGGGGTCGGCCATTAGTTTGTCGCGCTGGCCCCACTGCGCCCAAATCATCTCTTTGCGAGGGAAGGGTTTGTCAGCCGGCGAGAGATTGCAAACGACCGTGCAGGTAGAACACTGATAGCATTTCTTGAGGTTCTCGCCACCAGCACGTTTGACTTCGCGAATCAGACTTAGATCGGGATTGATGACCATACTACTCGGCATAGAAATCCTCCTTCGCAGCACCAGCGCGGCAGACAGGCTTATCAGTCGAAAGATGTCCGCTTTGCGCTTGAGAAAATAGGGGTGATCTGCTAACTACACAAGAGTTTTGTTACTTTTTTCACGAAGTCCGCTCTCTAAGACAGGGCAATTTGGGTGTTTTTACTCGATTTCGATGCCGACCGGCCCGAGGGCTTCGATGATCTGAATTGGTTCAAAACGAACCTCAAATTCTCTGGATTGCAAAACCACGCATCCTGTAAGACATTGTTCGCTCAAAGCTTACGTGGCCTATAGGAGTTGTGGCGGGCGATGATTATTCCGGTTAAGAACCTCCACTTTCAGAACTGACCGAATTGTATGGCTTTAGAGCACAATGTTTCAATTATTACCATAACATTGCCAATCTGCCCCTGATCGGGATCGGGGTCAATCTGCCGGCAGACTACCGTGATTTGGAAGTGGCAGCAATCTTAATCTGTTACAAGCGAGCCGATTTTCGGGATTCGCCAACCCAACAAAACGACAAAAAAGTAGAAAAAGATGCGCTGATCACTTGACAGAGCTTGTGAAAAAAGTTACATTCTCCTCTGTTTGTGGAGGCGTGAGGTGTGCAGGGTAGGTAATTTTGATAACGTAGGTAGAACTTTGCCTGAGCTTGTGAAAAAAGTGACTAAGTCAGCCGATCATAATAAGAGAAGATATTGCGGATTAAATATATCTTATAACTTGTAACCAGGACTAATGTGATGGCAGAAGCAAATCTGATATCTCCCCACGGAGCTGAAGAACTTAAGATTCTCTTGCTGGAAGGCAAGGAGCGCGACGCTGAATTGAAGCGCGCCGAAGGCTTACCCAAGCTGGTGATGTCCACTCGTGAGACGGGCGACCTGATCATGCTGGGTATCGGCGGTTTTACCCCGCTGGAAGGCTTCATGGGCGAGGCCGACTGGAAGGGTATTTGCGAGTCGATGAAGATGGCCAATGGTCTGTTCTGGCCGATTCCGATCACGCTTTCTCATGATGAGAAGCTTGAGGCGGGTACCGAGGTCACTCTGGTCTCTGGTGAGACCAATGAGATCATGGGCACGATGAAGGTGACCGAGTCTTATCAGATCGACAAGGACTTCGAGTGCAAGCACGTTTTCACCACGACTGATGACAAGCATCCGGGTGTGCAGCAGGTGCGGGCCCAGAAGGCGTGGAACATCGCCGGTCCGGTGAAAGTGCTTTCCGAGAGCTATTTCCCGAAAGAGTTCGCTGGTATCTATCAGCGTCCGGCCGAGAGCCGCAAGACTTTCGCAGAGCGCGGCTGGAAGACAGTCGCGGCGCTGCAGTTGCGCAATCCGATGCATCGCAGCCATGAGTATTTGGCCAAGATCGCAGTCGAGATCAGTGACGGTCTTTACATCCACCAATTGGTTGGCAAACTGAAACCGGGCGACATTCCGGCTGATGTGCGAGTCAACTGCATCAACACACTGGTGGATCTCTATTTCGACAAGAACCGTGTCGTCTGCGGTGGTTATCCGCTCGACATGCGTTATGCCGGACCGCGTGAAGGTCTGTTGCACGCAGTCTTCCGCCAGAACTTTGGCTGCACCCATATGATCATTGGCCGCGACCACGCCGGTGTCGGCGACTACTATGGTCCTTTCGATGCTCAGGAAGTTTTCCACAAGCTGTGGGATGGCGCGCTCAAGTGCAAGATGCTGCCGATCGACTGGACTTTCTGGTGCTACAAGTGCGGCGGCATGGCTTCGATGAAGACTTGCCCGCATCAGAAGGATGATCGTCTTTTCCTCTCCGGCACGGCGTTGCGCAAGGCGCTCTCCGAGGGTGGCGATGTTGCTGCCGAATTCTCACGTCCCGAGGTGCTGGTCTTACTGCGCAAGTATTATGACAGCATCAAGGAAGAGGATAAAGTCGAAGTGAAGATGCACGGGCACGCTTCCGGCGATGCCAAGTAGAGAGTTGAATTGAAGAAGAGAATGACATACATCAGTTTCATCCATCCAAGGAGGATTGATTAAATGCCGAGTTTCACAATCGTCGAGAAATGCGACGGATGTAAGGCGCTCGATAAGACCGCGTGCCAGTATATCTGTCCCAACGACCTGATGGTCCTCGACAAGGAGACGATGAAGGCGTGGAACCGGGCCCCGGAAATGTGCTGGGAGTGCTATAGCTGCGTGAAGATTTGCCCGGTGCAGGCGATCGAAGTGCGCGGTTATCAGGATTTCGTGCCGATGGGCGCCATGGTGACGCCGATGTGCGCGACCGACAGCATCATGTGGACTGTCAAGTTCCGCAACGGTATGCTGAAGCGTTTCAAATTCCCGACCCGCACCACGCCTGAGGGCCAGGCGGTTCCTGAAGGTGGCTTCAACTCCACCGAAGATCTGAATACCCAGTTGTTGTTCACCGAGCCGGAGTCCGGTGGCATGGCCGACCTGCCGCCGGTTAAGTAAGAAAGGGATTAGTGTAGAGATGGCAAATTTCGAAACTGTCGAAGTAACTACCGACGTCCTGATCTGTGGTGGCGGGATGGCGGCCTGTGGCGCCGCGGTCGAAGCTGCTTACTGGGCCAAGAAAAATGGCCTCAAGGTCACGTTGGTGGACAAGGCGGCGATGGACCGCTCCGGTGCGGTGGCCATGGGCCTGTCCGCGATTAACCAGTATGTCGGCGTCAAGGATGGCGAGAATACCATTCACAACTATGTCGACTACGTCCGTAACGACTTGATGGGCGTCACCCGTGAAGACTTGGTGGCCAATATTGCCCGTCACGTTGATTCCTCCGTACATTTGTTCGAGAAGTGGGGACTGCCGATCTGGAAAGATGCCGACGGCAAGTATGTCCATGAGGGTCGCTGGCAGTTGATGATCAACGGTGAGTCCTACAAGGTCATCGTTGCTGAAGCCGCCAAGAATGCTCTCGGCATGGACAACATCTACGAGCGCGTGTTCATCGTTGACCCGCTGGTTAAAGATGGTCGCTGCGTTGGTGCGGTTGGTTTCAGTGTCCGTGAGAACAAGTACTATATTTTCAAGGCCAAAGCCGTAATCGCCACCATGGGTGGCGCCGTGCACGTCTTTAAGCCGCGTTCCACCGGTGAGGGTCTGGGTCGTTCCTGGTACCCGCCGTTTAACTCCGGCGCCTCGGCCTACTTTACGATCAAGGCCGGCGCGGAAATGACCTGTCAGGAAGTCCGCTTCATTCCGGTGCGTTTCAAGGATGCTTATGGTCCGGTCGGCGCCTGGTTCCTGCTGTTCAAGTCGCGGGCAACTAATCGTCTGGGCGAAAACTACATGCAGACCCGCAAGGATGAGTTGCAGAAGTGGCAGCCTTACGGTCTGGTCAAGCCGGTTCCGGCTAATCTGCGCAACTGGCTGATGATGCTCGATGTTAATGACGGCAAGGGTCCGATCTACATGCGCACCGAGGAAGCGATCGCGAATCTCTCGGCTGCAGTCACGGACGAGAAAGAGCGCAAGAAAAAGCTCAAAGAGCTTGAGAGCGAAGCCTGGGAAGACTTCCTCGATATGACGATTTCGCAGGCAATCCTCTGGGCGGCCACCAATACCGCTCCGGAAGAGAAGCCCTCTGAAATCGCCGCTTGCGAGCCTTATTTCATCGGTTCGCACTCCGGCGCCTCCGGTGCCTGGGTCAGTGGTCCCGAGGACATCGCACCGAAGGACTACTTCTGGGGCTACGCTAACATGACTACGATCAAGGGACTGTTTGCGGCCGGTGACGCCTCCGGCGCCTCCAGTCACAAGTTCTCGTCGGGTTCCCATGCCGAGGGTCGTATTGCTGCCAAAGCCGCGGTCAAGTTTGCGGTCGACAACACCGACCTCGTCGAAGTCGATGCCGCCAAGCTCGATGAGCTGCGCACCCGTATCCTGAAGCCGCTCGATCTGTATGATCAGCACAAGAACTACACCGTCGATCCGGACATCAATCCGAACTATATCCGTCCCAAGCAGTATATGTTCCGTCTGCAGAAGCTGATGGATGAGTACGCCGGCGGTGTCAGCACCAGCTTCACCACCAACAAGCAGTTGCTGGAGAAGGGCCTGGAGCTGATGGACTTCCTCAGAGAAGATTCCGAGAATTTGGGTGCGGAGAACCTGCATGAGCTGATGCGCTGCTGGGAGAATGTGCATCGGACCTGGCAGGCCGAGGCTCATATTCGCACCATCCTCTTCCGTGAAGAGACTCGTTGGCCGGGATACTACTTCCGCGCCGACTGTCCCGAGATGAAGAAGGAATGGGAAGTCTTTGCTAATTGCGTCTACCACACCGACACGGACAAGTGGGAGATGATCAAGCGCCCGATCGAGCACATCTACTAGATGTCGCTTTAGCGGAAGCTTTTCGTACGTTTATTGACAAGGTCCTCCGAACGTCCCGAGCGGCGTTCGGGGGACTTTAGTTTGTCGGCCTGGAAAACCCAACTAAAGGGCGTTGCGACACGTTTTGACAGTGATGGAACAGCAAATGACATTGCAACCGGCGGAAACCAACGCCAGCAGGACGGGAATGGATACGAAAACCGATAAGACCATCTGCCCCCATTGTGGTGAGAAGATGAAACAGTGGATGCCCTCTTTCGACAGCAGTTGGGGGCCACAATACCAGTATGTTTGCTTCAACGATGAATGCCCCTACTATATCAAGGGTTGGGAGTGGATGCTGGAGAAGTTTCAACAGAAAACCTCCTATCGGCATCGCTATAATCCCGAAAATGGCGAAACCGGCCCCTTGCCGGTCTGGTCGCCGATGGCCCTGCGCGGTGGTATTCTGGAGGAAGAGGAAGATGAGTGAGATAGAAAAACTGAAAGAAGAGATTCTGAAAGACTATCCACGGCTGACCGAGGAGAGTGTTTTCAGTTTCAACTGCCACTCCGGTGTCTCCTGTTTTAATGACTGCTGTGGTGATGTCAATATCTTCCTGACCCCCTACGATATCATCAGACTCAAGAACAACCTCGGTATCAGCTCGAGCGAATTTCTCAAGAAGTACACGATCTCGCCTTTCGATCAGAATCTCAAGTACCCGGTAGTGCTGCTGAAGATGCAGGACAATGAGCGCAAGAATTGTCACTTCGTCTCACCTGAAGGTTGCACGGTCTATGACGACCGCCCCTGGTCCTGCCGCATGTACCCGCTGGGGCTGGCCTCTCCGGGTGAAGATTCCACCGAACTCGATGCCGATTTCTACTTCCTGCTGCGCGAATCGGTCTGCAAGGGCTTCGATGAGGATCGACCGATCTCGGTTAAAGACTGGCTCACCAATCAGGGCATTACCGAGTATCAGGAGATCGGCGAATACTTCAAGGACCTGACCACCCACAAGTTCTTCCAGGGTGAGGCACAGCTCACGCCCAAAAAGGTCGAGATGTTCCACATGGTCTGCTACGACATCGACAATTTCAAACGCTTCATCTTCGAATCTTCGTTCTTCGAC
>SDBT01016459.1_pt1 | contig 11700 bp, 11 predicted proteins | sample 2277101 | NCBI WGS metagenome assembly SDBT01 (sample SAMN10404973, study PRJNA504765) | marine sediment metagenome | isolation source: marine sediment core GS10_PC15, 103 cmbsf | place: Arctic Ocean: Southern Knipovich Ridge | collected 2010
AATACCTCTAATCTCTCTGGCACTCAGATCTTTGAGTTCAATTTGAGAAGAATCTTTGCTATCCGACTCCAGAACAGGGCTTGACGACTCCTGTTCATGGGTCGTAACCCTTTGAAATTCTTCTTCAGATGCTGCCTTGAGCGTCTCCAACGCCCTGGTCTGCGATCGATTCAAGCCATCTTGAATCGATATTTTCCGGACCTCTTTACAAATGTCCATCAGAATTGGAAGGTCATGGCGGTAAAATGATCGCCATTCCACGGGTTTAGGCAGGTTTTCGAAGATTCTTGCAACACTTCCCGCAAATTTGCGGGAAGTCCGTTTGGCTTGAGCTGCCACCTCATAACCTAGCGCCTCACTTCTCCTTACAGAGTCAAGTTTTCCCAGCAAGGTTTTCACTCGATCTACTGGGGTCTTGCGCATGGCCGCATATTTTTTGTCCTGGATCAGCTCTGCATCCACAATTTCCACAATGGCTTCAATAGTCTCAATGGCGGAGAGATCTTCGCGCTGCATGTTTTCGGCAGCGGAGATCCGCCGTGCCTGAAGGTCATCTACATGAACAATTTGAGCCTGAATGGTTTCCAACTCTGAATAGTCCCGGATGGCCCGCAATCGTCGTTCTCCGGCAATGAGTTCGTAACGTTTCCGGATAGGACGTACGACAATCGGCTCAATCAGGCCCTCTAGTTGAATGCTGGCGGCCAATTCTCTTAGTTTATCCTCATCAAAGTATTTGCGACGTTGATATGGGGAAGGATCGATATATTGAAGGTTGATCGCCTTTTGCACCCGATCAGGTTTACCACGTTGAAGATTCGCTTTGCTGGCAGTAGGCCTTACGAGCCGGAGGCCCGCGTGCGTTCTTTTCTTTGGCATAGGATCAACCTTAAACAGCCAGAGGCTGAAATGAAAAGCCTGCCCGCCAGTGCCCAGTCTGCCTCGCAGCGGGTACTGGGGGAGGTTCCTCGTAATAGTCGACGTCGGCCTGCGTGTGCCTCGCCATAGCTTTCAGCAAAGGTGAGGCAGCGACCAATGAATCCTTACTTTGCACTTTTTTCTTGCCATGACAAACAGAAATTGCAATAGGCATCCGTAGGCTTGGGGATAAAACAGGAAAAACGTTCTCAAACAAACTTTCTTGAGGGAGGTAGTCATGCGCTTAATTGAACCCGCCTGCCATTGCAAGCCAGCCCGCCTGCTGAGCCTCCATGCCATCGCAGTGCGCGAGCGGGCAGGTCTACGTACCAACGGAAATCCAAGAAATGCTAAAGGATTCGGGCACAGTCCGAATCCAAATCCTGGGCGGGTGAAAATAAAGTAGGCGGAATAGCTGGCGGAAGAACGGAGAGATCCGTAACATTTGGATATCTGTGCTGTGCTCACGCTTCTCAACGACCCGCTCCTTTTTGCCAGCGGGGAAAACTGGTCGAATGCCACTATTTCACAATACCCCCAACCTTTCTTGGCATGACGAAGCTTCGCTGAAAAGAGGCGATCTCGCGGAGTCGGGAGGAGCTAGGCGAAAGACTGGGGTTTCGGTGTTGTTTTGACATCTTCACAGTTTTCCGGACACAGATTCTTGGTACCAATTGGGGCGGGACATCCGTTGGTTGAGACGGCGGAGATTGTATCGTATCTATAATAAAATCAGTTGGTAAGAATAACATATCCTGGCAAGTAATCAGTGTTTTTGGCCCTGTCCAGACTACCCCAATATGTGATGGTGCACCCCTCTCTTGGAAACACCCCTCTTTTCCCCCTGAACTTGTGAGTCCTTGAGTTCGGTCCAGCCCCTTTCCTTCATGAACTGGCACCTTTTTTCATGGACATATTGCAGCGACAGCCTGTCCTGCAATAGTAGCCTGCCGTAGCCAAGTGTCAAAACTTTGACAAATCAGGAGTTTATGAAAGTAAATTCCCCAAGCTTGCACGGCTATATTGCTCAATAATCAACTCCAACTAACTGAAATTACAGGCTGGGTCTGTCCGGAGCATTACGGCATGATTCATGCTTAGAAGAAGGGATGATGTAGTGTTTCTGAATTGAAATCATTGCCACATTGGCACAGGGCAAAACAGCGACACAGAGCGGGTAGAGTTATTGGGCCAATATGTGAAAGTATAAGAAGGGGGAAAAATGGCAATTATTTTGATTGTAGATGATCAGGAATGTATCAGAGCCCTTGTTTCAGAGGAGTTGGCTGACGAGGGCTATCGGATTACTGGTGCAGGCGATGCAGAATCCGTCAAGGGGTGCCTGAAGCTTTTGCGACCTGACCTGGTGCTTCTGGATCTTTATCTGGACGGACTCGTTGGCTGGGACGTGCTGCGAGACATAAAAAGGCAAGATCCCTCTTTGCCTGTTATCATGATGACCGCCCATGACAGCTTTATGGATGATCCCCGTATTTCCGAAGCTGACGGTTACGTAGTAAAGAGCTTTGACTTCACGGAACTCAAACAAAAAGTTGCTCATGTTCTCAAGCAGAACCAGAAGCCTCAACCCATGGTTGAAACAAAGGAGTATTTCCCAAAGGCTGGTATGGCACATCAGTACTGACAATAATTCAAACAATCAAAACATAAAGGAGGGCTGAGATGAAATTTCAGGAAGTCAAGAAATTGGCCAGAAGTATGGACATTAACACCCACAGGATGAAAAAAGCCGCTATCGTCCTCGCCATACAAAGGGCGGAAAGCAACATCGACTGTTACGGCAGCGAAAGAGTGGGCAGTTGTCAGGAGGACGCATGCCTGTGGAGAAGCGACTGTGAGGCCTTGAGTAGTAACGGGAGCGCCTGCCGAACATAGCTTCTTTTTGACACGTCCTTAAAACGAAGAAAAATGAAAATAATGAGGCTCCCCCCGAGTTTGGATTCACCAAGGCCCGAAGTGAAAGAATCAAGGCAGGGAATGGAGGCATATACAGGGTTCCAAACCTCGCTGGAAGGAAAACTCACATTTCAAGGAGTCTTGCGACTGAATGGACGTTTTTCAGGTACTATAGAAAGCAAAGAAGGAACATTGATCGTGGGGAAAGAGGCGACGATCGATGCCAATATCTTGGTCCACATTGCAGTGGTGAGCGGAGAGGTGAGGGGCAATATCCAAGCCACACACAGGGTTGAGCTACACCCAACAGCCCGGGTGTTCGGTGACTTAATTGCACCTGTCATGACAGTTGATGCTGGGGCACGTCTTAATGGCAACTTCACCGTGTGGCCCAAGGATCATCCGGGCAGCAGACCCATCAACTCACAACCTCCACCTTTCATCGCACCCACATAGAGGCATTGGTTCGCGAGCGGAAGCTGGTACCTGGCTTCAAGGTCTCCAGGTCAATCGAAATATTGCCAAGAACTTGACAATATTTGTGATTTACTATACTAATCTGTTGAAAATTCATACAGTTGCTGGAGCATAACCTCTGGCAAGCTATCAGTGATTCTCTCAGAAGGTTAACAACGCCCACATCTGGGGCTTTGAATCCCCCACCCTTTGGTGAGTTCACCTTGACATTTTCCGGCCAAATCAATTACAATTTCCCAAAATGACAATAGATGTGCCCATCAGGTAACAATCCTTGGAGGGAAAACCCTATGGGACAGACAAAGGCTCCGTGCATCGTATAGGGATACGAATGTTTGGGGCCTTTTGTGATTCTTGGGTAGTCGGAGGATATTGTGATGGTCGATAATCAGTCCAATGTAGAATCAAAACAATACGCACTGTCATTGATAAGTAGACTTACGGGGTATCTTGTTCTGCTAGCTTTCGTCATGGGCAATTCCAGCCCTCTGGTGTATGCCCGTGAGGGCGTTGTAAAGGTCGGAGTATATGATAACCCCCCTATTTCATATGAAGACCAGAGGGGGAAATACAAAGGTCTCAGCGTTGAAGTTCTCCAACATATCGCCTCAGAGGAAGGATGGTCCCTTGAATATGTCCCTGGTACTTGGCACGAATGCCTTGCGAGGCTTGAAAGTGGTGAAACAGACATTCAAGTGTACATTGCGTATTCACAAGAACGGGCCAGAAAATATGACTTTTCGAACGAAACATTGTTTAGCAACTGGGGCCAAGTTTTTTGCCAGTCTGGTTCAGATATCGACTCGATACTCGACCTAAAGAACAAAACAGTAGTACTCTTAAAAAGAGCCATCCACAATACTGCCTTTAGAGAACTCACAAAGAAACTCGACATCGAATGTAAGATCATTGAAGCGGACAGCAATCATGCAGTATTGAGTCTTGTGCAAGACAAGAAAGCCGATGCCGGTGTGGTCAACCGGGTATTTGGGGATACAAGAGCAAGGGATTACAGCGTCAACAAGACTTCCATAATCTTCAATCCGATAGAGGTGCGCTACGCCGTACCCAAAGGCAAGAACCATGCCCTTGTCACTACCGTGGACACACGCCTTGCAGCATTAAAAAGGGACCCAGGCTCAATGTACCACCTGGCCCTTAGAAAAACATTCGGGGCTAAGAGCGAGCCGGTATTACCCCGTTGGGCTATGTGGACCCTGGGATCCGTTACAGGGTTACTACTGTTGATCCTGTTTGGAAATATAGTTCTCAGACGTCAGGTCAAGCTCAAGACAACCGAACTTGTGACGAAAAACAGAGAACTCAAAGAAGAAAACATTCAACGCATGCGCGCTGAAAAAGCTTTGCGGAAGTCGGAGCAAGAGCTGAGAGTCAGGAACAGGATTGCAGAAATCTTCCTTACCACTGCCGACGACAAAATGTATGATGAAGTGTTGCAGGTTGTTTTGGATGCTATGGACAGCAAATACGGGACCTTCGCTTACATTAATGAAGACGGAGACAGGGTTGTGCCTTCCATGACCGGAGAAATCTGGGAGAAATGCCAGATGCTCGAAAAGACCATTTTCTTTCCTCGCAACACATGGGGTAAGAATCTATGGGCCAGATGTCTCAAGGAAAAAAGGACCGTCTCTGCCGAAGGACCTTTCAAGCTGCCTGACGGCCACCTTCCCGTGAGCAGGGCTTTGGCAGTACCTATCATTCATCGGGGCGAGGTCGTTGGCAATTTCATGGTCGGCGATAAGGCCACGGACTATGACGAGAAGGACAAGGAGTTATTGGAATCGATCGCCGACCATACAGCCCCGATCCTGCATGCTAGAATACAGCGGGCCAGGCTGGATAAAGATCGCAAGCATGCAGAGGAGGCGCTGCGGGAGAGTGAAGAACGGTTTAATTTGGCGGTTAACGCAACACTCGACGGTATCTGGGACTGGAATATACTTACCAATGAAGAATACTTTGCTCCTCGATGGTGTGAAATACTTGGGTATTCGCATGACGATCCCGAACTTCTACATGTTTTCGAATCCTGGGCCTCACAAATACATGCTGATGATTATGAGCGGGTGATGGATGCAGTGAAAGCCCATCTTGAAAAGGGCAACACCTTCGATATAGATTACCGACATCGCCATAAGTCGGGGGAATATCGATGGCAAAACTCCCGTGGTCAAGCGGTTTTCGATGAAAAAGACAAGCCTATCCGAATGGTCGGTTGTATTCGCGATATCACCGACCAAAAGGAAGCAGCGGTGCAGATTAAGGCATCTCTCAAAGAAAAAGAAGTGCTTCTGCAGGAAGTTCACCACCGGGTCAAGAACAATATGCAAGTCATTATGAGCCTGCTCAGGCTTCAGTCTGATAGCATTGATGATCAGAAGTATGCTGACTTGTTGAAAGAGAGCCAGGATCGGATCAAATCTATGGCTCTTATTCACGAAAAGTTTTATCAGTCTGACAACTTCGCGGACATTGACTTTGATGAATATGTAAGGAGTCTTTCAACTGAATTGTTCCGATCATACGGTGCTGATCCAAACAAGATTGCATTAAAGACACAGATCGAGGATATTTCACTTATGCTTGACTATGCCATTCCGTGCGGCCTGATAGTCAATGAACTGATCTCCAATTCACTGAAATACGCGTTTCCAGAAGGGAGAGAGGGCGAAATCAAGGTTGTCTTTCGTTCAACGGATTCAGATGAGCTTGACCTAACAGTCAGCGATGACGGAATAGGCTTGCCCAAGGATCTTGATGTCAGGAATACGGAATCATTAGGCTTGCACCTGGTCTCCGTGCTGGCAGAGCATCAGCTGGGTGGAAAACTAGACGTGCGTAGAGAAAAGGGCACAGAATTTCGCCTTCGGTTCAAACTGACCGGCTATAAAGCGAGGATATAGAAAGTGGCAAAAGCACAAATCTTAGTTGTTGAAGATGATGGGGTTGTGGCGATGGACACAAAAAGCCGTTTGAAGAATCTCGGATATGCTGTGTCCGCAATAGTGCCCTCTGGCGAGGAAGCCATTGAAAAGGTAAAAGAGACATCCCCTGATTTGGTGCTGATGGACATTAAACTCAAAGGTGAAATGGATGGTTTTGAAGCTGCCAGACAGATACTCGCCCGTTTTGACATCCCGATAATATACATGACTGGCTATCCGCCTAGCAAGACCAAGCCCCATGAATATCTTATCAAACCAGTGGACAGCATTGATCTAGAAAGAGCGATTGACTCAGTTCTACACGAAGGATTAGGGCATACAGGCGAGCAAAGCGGTGAATAGTAGTACCAGAAAATTAAACAGCAAAAACGCCATATATAGTGCTTGAGCTATCCTGAATCATCCCGCCCTGCGCTGTCGATACCTGCTATATGTCTGTGTTCTGGCGAAAGTGTAGATACCATCATCCTGGGACCTCACAGTTCAGAATCCCCGGAACACAACTACCTGCCATCAAGTTCGACTTGTGAAAAGTCGCACTTTTTGTGGTTGGTGAGTGAAATCTTCATTGGGGTTGCACTTTGTCCTGCCTTGAATTTTGTCAAGAATCTCTCTGTCCGTTTATGAAACACTAACCCCCACCCCAGGCCACTGGATAAGCCAGTGCAAGTTTCTTCCAGGGACTCGGGGACGTCCAGAAAGCGCCGGGATAAACCGGCATAGAGTAGGGGATGCAAGAGCCCCACATGAAAGAAGTAGCTGAACCATCATGTCCCCGAGTCATGCGCGGGCAACTGTGAGGTTGCGCGTGAAGCGTTGTAAACGGGGTCAAACTTTGATCAGTGATTATATGAGATAGGAGACATCCGAGCGTTCTTGGGGGGAGAGCAGAATGGACTGGGGTCACACCTTGATTATTGATTAAAAGTAAAGTGATTAATGAGAAATACCAAGAAATTAAATCACTGATCAAGGTTTGACCCCGAAACTACGAAAAAAGTTCCAGTAGGCTGAGTTTGTGTTTTACGAGTTTTTCCTGGGTGGTCATGATTACCTCCTTTTTGGATTATGGGGATAATCCAGAAGGTATCTGACCACCCCTTTTAATTCAAGGTGTCAACTCAAGTCCGTCCTATTGGACCTTAACCTTTGGAAAGTCCAGAGATTACCACTTGAATTCAGCCATGGGAAGCCACTTGCAATCAGAACCACGTAACACAGGAGTCCTTGTAGTGCTCTGTAGCCCCCCATTGGGTTATGCCAGACTGAACTGACCTGCCTTTCTTTGAAACTCCTCGTCCAGACAAGGTCTCGAGAAGCCTATCTTTCTCGGGTGCTTCCCACATGTCAACAACCTTCGAGTCCTTTATCCCCCAATATCGGCACCAGACATTGTATCCCAAGCGCTTTCCCACCTATCCCTTAGTTTCGACATCACACCTTCTATCTTTTCTCTGTGCGGATCCCATTCAGTGGGACACTCCTTCTCTAGTTTCTGGATTCTTTCAGTCAACTCTTCAAGGATCATATGAAGGTCATTCACCTCAGGGACGAGCTTTTCCTTATCGCCTGTTGGCAGCTTGTCGAATTTTTGTACAACATCGTAAAGTTTCGATTTCCAACCTATGAGTTCTGTTCCCACATTGTCACAGTAAGATTGAATGTCCATAATTGCCCCCTTTTTTTGGTAACAGAATTTTCAGCAAAGGAACATCCCAAGGCTTTTGAAAAAACTCGAAGCCTCGAGCGCATCATGCCCATATTATACAGTACTGCATCACCTCCTTATTGTTAGGTGTTTTGGGGGTTGCTGCAAGGCTAGAAGAACGCTGAACCTGTAATGCGAGCGCATGATCCCCTCCTGCATGCCTTGAGCGGACAAGCGAGCGAAATACAAGATTATGAAATTACTTTACCAGAAAGATTCCCCGCAGTTGCGAGCGGGGTATTCCTTTATAGTATGGTGTCGTACTCGAGACGCAGCTTCGGTGAAGACCTCTCGAATGTTGTTTCCGACACAACGTGGCCACCAATCTCTTGAAAAGAAAATTCACCTCTCCTCACTCCTGCGAACTCCCCCCACAGATCCGCTCGCAGGTGAAAAAGCAACAGATAAATGGTCTTACGTCACAACCGCTTTAAGCTAGGCGGGTACTTGCAGTTTCTCAATCGTCTCCTCCAGCACCCCCCTTTCCTTACGTAGACCAATTTTCCACTCGTGTTTTTCTGTCCTTACGATTTCTGCTCTCAAGTCAGATAGATATATCTCAAGCGCATTGCGAATCACTTCCTTTTCCTCATCGGCTAATTCGAGTTTCATATGGCGCCCCCCTTTCGAATCGTCTGGATATTCGGTGTTCCAATGGTAAAAACTACACAAATCACCACGTCTATTTTTTGCGACATTTCTTAGATATTGTCAATAGAGAGAAAAACTCATTTTGATGGGGAGAATTCCTGATTAATGGGGATTTATCACGGGGATCGAAGAAACTGACTCCCTCCGAGGTAAACCGGGGATATGGACGAAGGTCGTGAAAACTTTGATCCCTGAAGCCACTGAAGCGCCACGGCGACTATGGCACTTCGGTAACTTCGATAAGGCACCACGACTATCCAGAGTGGATTATATACTGACTCAAAGCAGCAGGTTCTTCAATAGTCCGTTGGAAAAAGCGAGACGTACCACTGGTATGTGCTGAAATATTAGTTTTCGCAAACACTTACCAGCTTTTCGCCAATAAATAATGCGACAGCCTGATCACACATACGACGGAAAAGCCCGCTTGTTTGTTCTTCCATTTCTCGTGCGCAGATGTCGACCTGACCGAGTGGTACAAGTACGTCGACAGTATCTGTTAACGCATTTATCTCAATGGTTCCACCATGTTGACCCGCGATGGATCGCATGACATTCATCGAAAGGGCGTGAAGAACAGTTTTTTCACTATTAGTCATTTCAAGCATAAACGAAACCTTCCCTTGTTTCTGTAACAGCCGCTTCTCTAAAGCGACAGATTAAAAGAAAAACTGAAATGGCCCCGTAAAGAAGAGAGGGCCCGGGAGAGGCTGTCAATTACCCCCGACAAAGAGAAAAGACAACCGATGGGGAAAAGACAAAAAACTCGCGCTAGAATACAAATGACGAAGCCTGGCGCCCAAATGTAGACCAGCTCGACTATTCCTCATCCCCGTCATCAAGCCTCCCTATCCACCCACGCATCAGGCCGACGGGCAGCCAAATACTGAGGGCCACAATAAGAGACATAATTATGGAGACTACCAACAGACCTGCTAACCAGTTCATACGCTCGTGACCTTTTTTGTAAGTTGATCGTGCGCCCACCAAGGGCCAAAACATGAGAAACGCGACGAAGAACCGACTCTTCAGCCGATGTTCATCTTTACCTATATGAAAAAACCATGCCAAGATAAGCGGCCTGGAATATTCCCTTTAATGTCTAATTGTTACCTTTACTGGGCTGATAGCCATGTCAAGAATGTTGCGCACCTGAGGCGACCGACTGAACGCCGAGAGAGAGAATTGTCAATGGAAAAGAGGGATTAGGTAAGAGGGCACCGCCGTCAGGAAATTGACGATGAAAGATTACAGGAGGTTATATATCGTTTCTTGTTAACCACTCGAAATCTCTTCGGAAAAGTAGTGGCAAGAAATTGACATGCCTAGCAGTTCCCCGGATTGAGAAGAGAGGGATGCCCGGGGAATCTGTTAGGAATCTGGGACGTCCATTTGTAAATTAGTTTCACGTCTTAGCATATTGATGATACAGGATTTTTCATGCCGCGATCAGCCAGATTGGATGCCCCAGGTATAGTGCACCATGTGATCATACGGGGAAGAGAACGCCCAAAGATATTCAGCGACAATAAGGACCGGAACAATTTTGTTGAACGGTTCAGCAATCTGGTCGTTGAAACCAACACCGCCTGCTGTGCATGGGTGTTGATGTCAAACCATGCTCATTTTCTGTTTCGACCGGAGACGTCGGGCTATCAACTCTGATGAGTCGGCTGCTTACAGGATATGCAGTGAACAAAGGGGAAAACATAGCCAGAGAGAAAAACTATCGACTCCTTGAATGAGTTACCAATTTACAAATGGATGTCCCTCTTTTTCCCAGGCCACTGGATAAGCCAGTGCAATTTTCTTCCATGCTCACCCCGTTTCAAAGGGCCTCGGTGAGTTGGGCTGCGAAAGAGCTTTCTTCGCATCTTTTCGCTTGACACTGCTCCCATTATGCTTATGTTACCCGCTCCACTTTGGCGCACAGCCATCTGGTTTAACGGAACTGAAGAGGGGAGGAATTGTAAGATGAAGAAGAAAAAAAGAATTGCTTTAGTCGCCCACGACCAACGAAAAGAGGATTTGTTGAGTTGGGTTAAATACAACGTTGACGTGTTATCCAAGCATGAATTGTATGCAACCGGAACAACAGGCAAAATTATATCCAAGGCATGCTCAATAGATATTCATAGGCTTAAAAGTGGTCCTCTTGGCGGAGACCAGCAACTCGGTGCTATGATAGCCAATGGTGAGCTTGATATGTTGATATTCCTGTGGGATCCTATGGCCACCCAGCCACACGATGTAGATATAAAAGCATTACTCAGAATGTCGGTACTATACAACATACCAGTAGCCTGCAACAGATCCACTGCAGATTTCATCATATCAAGCAGCCTGTCTAGTGAGGAATACGAGCCTGTGATTAAAGATTATAGTACATACATAGGCAGAAGCGTGTAGCAATGTGACTACACACGGGCTGAAGAACCAATTCTCAAAAGAAGACTGGTCAAGTGTGGCCCTGCCGCAAAGGGTCCGGAATCACGATAAAGCTTCTTCTATGCTCACCCCGTTTCAACGGGCCTCGGTGAGTTGGGTTGCTCAAGGGTTTTCTCTGCATCTTTTCGCTTGACACTGTTTCCATTATGCTTATGTTACTCGTTCCACTTTGGCACGCAGCCATCTGGTTAAGCGGGGCAAGGGGTGACATAAGACAGGCCTAGATCCACCGCCCCCGTAGTTATGTTTTGAAAGATCAACGCCTTATGTACATCAGTATCTTTTTTCGTTTGACGGAAAATAGTCCTAAAGGTCTTGTGCTTTGATGCCGATAAGTATGGTTGCGCTAAAACTAAACCTCTCGAAAGAGCGGGACAAAAAGCCCCCTGCCTGACCCCGCTATACACGGATATGATGGCGGTGGCTGAGAAGATAATAGCGGGCGGTCAGACCTTATGACAGGATCATGAGGCAAAGAAGCACCTTACGCTGTGTGGCTTGGTTAATTATGCTAGTTTCCATCCAGAAATGGCCCTTTTCCGCAATCTCGGCGTCAATCTGCGGGATCGCTTGTGCGACGTACCAAATGTACGCCTCCGCGCAATCCCTTGA
>SDBT01016460.1_pt1 | contig 11699 bp, 10 predicted proteins | sample 2277101 | NCBI WGS metagenome assembly SDBT01 (sample SAMN10404973, study PRJNA504765) | marine sediment metagenome | isolation source: marine sediment core GS10_PC15, 103 cmbsf | place: Arctic Ocean: Southern Knipovich Ridge | collected 2010
CAAATATATAATAATATATTTAAAAATCATAATATAATTAAGATACCATTTATTCAAAAAAAAAATAATCATATTTATGGTCAATATACTATAAAATTAGACAGTAATGAAAGAAGAGATAAATTAAAAGATTTTCTAAAAAATAATGATATTGAAACTGCAATATTCTATCCAATTTCTATTCATACACAAAAAGCATTTGATAAATTTAAATATAAAAAAGGAGATTATCCAATAAGTGAAGATATCTGTCAAAAAGTATTGAGTTTACCTTGTTATCCAGAATTAGATGAAAAAGATATAAAATATATATGTGAAATCATAAATAAATTTATTGGATAATATTATATAAATCTGTTATAATATGACAGAAAATTTAACTAAAATTAAAGAAATTACAGAAATTAAAGAAATTAAAGAAAATAAATTTAAAATAATATCTGAGAAAGATGGAGATAAAATTTATGAATGGAGAAATAAAAATATTAAAGGAAAAATAGTTCTAACAGTAGCCTTACCAGTATATAGAGGAAAAAATATTATTTGGTTAGCATTAGAATCATTAAGAAAACAAACAAAAATAAATTTTTATTGGGAACTAATTATAATTGAAGAATTTGGACATTCTTTTAATATAATAGAAACTTTTTTATCTAAATTTCCTTATTGTAATAGAGTAATATATAAATCATTAAATAATAAAATATTATTAATACATAAATGGATATCAATAAGTAAATTAGCATCATTGACTTCAAATGTTTATGTATTACAGGCTGCAGATTGTTATTCACCACCTAAAAGATTATATATACATCAACAACATTTTGTAAATAATAAATGTTATTTTTCAACACAAGTTAAAGGAATATTTTTTAATTTAATAAATAAAAAAAGTATAATATACAATGGAAGAATTAAAGATAAATCTAGAAAATTTATAACATCTAATCATTTAAATATGGCACTTAGAACACAAGATATGAAACGAATTAAACCAATTAATAAAAATAGAGGTATAGATCGTTATATCAGAGAATCTATTATTAAATTACATAAAATTAATATTAATACAAAATATATATTTACTGATTCAGAATTAGATAAAAATAATTGGAAATATAGTTTAGATACAGATGGATGTAATAATATTTCTTTAAAAAGACGAAGAATGTATAGTATTAATAAAGTTAATAGATCTTTTGTACCATTTAATGCATATAAAAATAAATATGGATATCTTAAAATGACTAAATATATACCAATTAATGTTATTAAATTTATAAATAAATTAAAAATTAAAATATAAAAATAAATATAATAAATTTATATAAGAAATTAATATGAAAATTGTTACAATCGTAGGAACACGTCCACAATTTATAAAAATGGTCAAATTATCTAAAAAATTTAAAGAAAATAATATTACAGAAATTATTATTCATACTAAACAACATTATGATAAAAATATGTCAAATATTTTTTTTGAAGAATTAAATATACCATCTCCCAATTATTATCTTAATAATATTAATTCAAATAATTGTTTAAATAATTTAACTAATATGATCTTATCTATTTCTAAAATATTACTTAAAGAAAATCCTAAATATGTTATAGTTTATGGAGATTGTGATACTACTTTAGCAGGAGCATTAGCTGCTAATAAATTAGATTTTAAAATTATTCATATTGAATCTGGATTAAGATCATATGATAAGTCAATGCCTGAGGAAATAAATCGAATATTAGTAGATCATATATCTTCTATATTATTATGTCCCACAGAGAATGCTAAAAATAATCTATTAAAAGAGAATATATATGAAAATATACATATAGTCGGAGATTTAATGATAGAATTATTGGATGAAAATTTAAATAAGATTAATGATAAAAATATATTAAATAAATATAATTTAATTAAAAATCAATATTATTTATTAACTATTCATCGAAAATCTAATACAAATTTAAAAAGATTACAATATATCTTTAATGAATTGAGTTTATTAAAATATAAAATAATTTTTCCAATACATCCACGCACTTCAAAATTATTAGATAGTATTATATTACCTCAAAATATCGATATTATAGATCCATTAAATTATCTAGATATGATGATCATAGCCAATTATAGTAAAATGATTATTACAGATTCAGGAGGATTACAGAAAGAAGCATATTATTTAGAGAAACCATGTATAACAGTTAGACAAAATACAGAATGGCAAGAGACATTAGAAAATAAGATGAATATTTTAGCATATGATGACATATATAATAAAATAACTAAATTTCAAAATTTTGGTAAATATAATAATGATTATCTAAAGAATACAAGTCAAAAAATAATTGATATCATTTTAAAATATTAATCAACAATATTAAATGTTTTTAAATTTATATATTTTTTATCATTTAAAATATTAACAATGGAAAATTCCCACTCATAATTATGTGAAATTGATAATTTTTTACATTTTTTATTTAAAGTATCCCAATAATAATAATAATTATCATCACATAATTTTGTATCAAAACCATAAGTATTAATATATATTCCCATATCTATAAATAATAACATAAAACCTGTTCCACATTGTGGTGAAAGTTTATTCTGAATACCATAAAATTTAGATACATCATTAAAATATTGTTTATTCCAATATATAGTATATAATTTATTAAATTTATTATTTATATTAGATTTATAAATTTGTTTTATTTCCTTCTTATCTGACATTTTCTTATAAAAACAAATTATATTTTCATTTATAATATTTAAATATAATTTATAATCCATATTTTCTATAAATGGATGATGTAATGGTTTAATACCTTTTAAACATATTAAACTACATACTCTATGTGTAGTTTTCCCTCCACAATATTGTTCTAAATTTTTAGTATATGCATAATTAAATCTAAAAATATTATCAAAAGAATCTATTTCATTTCCATAGTTATAATATAAAAGAGATTTAGAATTACCTACTATGATAGAATTATAGGAAATATATAAATCAGGATGAATTAATGGCATTAAAAAATATTTATTATTCTTATCAAAATTTGGATTATTAATAATATATTCCATAAGAACTAATTTTCTTTCTCTTCTTTTATTTTTCAATTTATCAGATATATTTATCTCATTTAATTGTCGAGTAATATTATTAATTTCATTTATTGAAATTTGTAAAGTTGTATTATCATCAATATTTATAAATTCAATTGGTAATTCTTTTTTTACTATTTTATTTTTTATTACTTTATTTTTTTTAATTACATTTTTAATATATTTCTTATTCTTGTTGATTTTTTTATATTTAATAGTTTTTTTATTTATAACTTTATTTTTTCTTTTTATTATTTTTATATTCATTATTATTATGTTTAGAATAATATTATGGATGTAATTATTAATAAATTAAATAAAAATGGATATTATATTTTAAATGAATATTTTACAAATGATGATATTGATCAACTACTTAATAATTTTAAAAATATTATTGATCAATATAATAAGAAATGCCAACACCAAAATAAAGAACAACTAAATATGGATTATAGATTATTTGGAATAGAAAATTGTTCACCATTAGTCCATAAATTAATTACTAATAATTCATTCTTCAACCAAATATGTAATCTTTATATGAATCCTGTGAAACAATATATTCAAGGAACTCTTCTGACTTTTTTAAAACCAATTGATGGGATTCAAGCTAATTCAGGTGGTACATGGCATAGAGATACACACAATAAAATATTTAAGATATTAATATATTTGAATGATGTCAATGAAGAAAATGGTTGTTTCCAATTTATAACTCACAGTAATAAAAAATATATAGGATTACCTAAAACAAATTCTGGAACTACTACTCGCTATTCTAATAAAATTATAGATAATTTAATAAAAAATAATAACTGTAAAAAAATATCAGTATGTGGTAAAGCTGGAACAGTTATCTTAGTAGATACATCTTATATACATCGTGGAAAACCGATAGAAAATGGTGAAAGATATGTTTATACAAATTATTATAAGAATTATCCTCAAAGTCAAAGTAAAAATATTCAAATATGGAAAAATGCATATATTGAGAAAACTATCTAATTTAATATTATAGATTATTAAATGGTACATATTTTAAAAAAATATTGCGAAAATCAAAAAGGTATAATTATCATAAATAGTAAAGAATTACCACTTAAATTTATACAAAATTTTTGTAAAGAAATTTATAAAAAATATTATATAATAAGTCATGATTATGCAAATATACCAATTGACATAAAATCTATCATAAGTTTAGTATTATTACCTGATAGTAAATGTATTAAATCTAATTATATTCCATTTACTACTAGAGTATTTTTAGATAAAATTTATAAACCAATTGACACAGATATTGCCAATCAAAATTTAAAGAAAATATTTGATAAATATGAAATTAAATTTAATTTTGATAATATAACAGAAAAAATATTTGATTTTCTTTATGTAGGTACATGTGTACCAAAAAAAAATACTATTCCAGTTATGAATCAATTATCTAAATATCTAACAAAATATAATAAAAATAAATGTTGTATGATTCTACAAATAACACCTTTTCATTATAAGAACAGTATATATAACAAATATATGAAAGATTTACATAAATTATATTCTAAATTTCCTTCTAATATAAAATCTAGATTATTAATTATTGAAACAAATAAATATAATTTTAGTAATAAACTATATTATGGTTTACAACCCGATGAATTAGTAAATTTATATAATACTACGAAATGTTATATACATGGTTGTTTTCATGAAGCAGAAAGTAGAACTATACATGAAGCATTGTTATGTGAATGTATTATTATAACATATTATAAAATGTTAGGAGGTGGTAAAGATTTTTTAAATAGTCAAAATAGTATTTTATATACAAATATAAATAATTTATTACCAATTTTTGAAAAAAGTATAATTAAAAGTATAAATTATAAAGTTGATCCTAAATATCAATATTTATTTAATGAGCAATTTACAATTGAAAAATTTAGGAAAATATTATATGAAAAACTTAAATATAAAATTAATTATCATGAATTTATATTAGATAATACTACTAACTTAATGTTTAGTTTAGCAGGACATAATTTAACTGTACCTTGGAAAATATCTAATCAATGGGGTGCTGATATAACAGTGCCAACTCAATTAAAAATTATAAATAAATATTTATAAAATAAATATAAATATATAGTAAGTATATGATTTTAATTTATAAAAAGAAAAAAATAATAAATAAGAAGAAAAAAATAATAAAAAAAAATAATAAAAAAATAAATATAAAACATAAAAAAATAGACAATAAAAATATAATAGATAGAAGTATTATTTATAAAAGTATTTTATATCAAAAAAATAATAAAAATACTGAACAAATAAAAAATCTTATCAATGTTGAAGAAATATTAAATAAAAATAATCGTATTAATCAAATATATATATCTAAAAGTGTAAAATCATTCTCTCAAAGAATTAAAAATAAATATAAACTAATTGATTATTATAATATATATCAACCAACTATTTTTTTTGGATTATATTCACATATTGATTTTAAAAAAATACAACAACATAAATCTTTAGTAATAATAATATATGGTGGTACTGATGCATTGAATATTTTAAATTCAAGAAATAAAAAAACTTATAAAAAATATATACAATATTTAAAATTAAAACATGTTAAATCATTAAGTATATCTAAATGTATATCAAATGATTTATATAAGTTATGTATAAAATCATATTATATTAATTTCAATCTAATAGATAAAAATATTTTTATTCCTGTAAAGAAAGGTAATTCAGTATATATTTATACTAGTTCTAAAAATCCACAATTTTATGGTAGTAGAATTTATAATTTTATTATAAAAGAACTCAGTCATATAAATTTTATAGTAGCAACAAAATCATCTTATAATAGAGAAGAATTAATAAATATATATAGTAAATGTTTTATAGGTTTAAGACTTACAAAACATGATGGTAATGCTAATACAGTACAAGAATTAGGATTATGTGGAATTAAATGTATACATAATGGTTCCATGCCAAATGCAATTCCTTGGAATAATGTGGAAAATGTCATTGATAATATACTGGATGAACAAAAAACTATTGAACAAATAGATTATAAATTAGCTGATAGAGTTAAAAAAATATTAGATACTAATGGAGAACCACTCTGGCTATATACAAACTATTATAAATAATAATCATTATTTACTAGATTATTACTTAGAAAAATAATATGAATATTAATTATATTAAATATATTAAATGGATTATGATATCATTCTAATATTAGCAGGAGGTCTTGATAAGAATGGCAATGTATATGAATGGGTAAAAAGACGTTTAGATATAACAATTGAATTATTTTATAAAAAGAGAGTACCAATTATTTGTTTAGGAGGAGGTACATATCATAAATCTCCAATATTAAATGATCATAAATTTGTAATACATGAATCAACAGCTTGTACAAATTATTTAAAAACTGTTGGTAAAATAGATTCTATTAATATTTATAAAGAATGGAGTTCATATGATACTATTGGAAATGCATATTTTTCATTAGTAAATCATATATTATTAATGGATGTAAAAAATATTTTAGTTATTACATCAGATTTTCATATGGAAAGAACTAAATTATTATTTAATTGGATATATAAAATGAAAAATAATTATAATTTATTATTTAAAGCAGTTAGTGATAAAGGATTAGAAGATATGATTAAAGATAGAAAAGGAAGAGAGAAAAAAAGTATAGAACATATTAAAATAAATTTAATACCTAAAATAAGAAATTTAACGGAATTACATGATTGGTTATATACAGGTCATAATGCTTATTCTAGTTATGATGATAATATAGAAATAATATCAGAAGATATAAAACGGACGTATTAAATTATATAAAAATATATTAAATAAATTAATATATAATTAAAATGAATGAAAATCATCTATTTTATCAATTTATTATAGATAATATTAAAAATGGAATTATGATTGATGTAGGTGCTGATTATGGAGTAACATGTATTAATTATGCTAGAAAAGATTGGATTATACATGCATTTGAACCTAAACAAAAATTTTGTGACATACTAAAAAATACTAAAACTAAAGAAAATTTAAAAATATTTATTAATCAAAAATGTGTTGGTGATAAAGAACAACAAAATATAGATTTTTATATATCTAATATATCAGAAGGAATATCTAGTTTAACTAATTTTCACAGTTCACATACATTAGCTAATTATAAAATAGATATTATAAGATTAGATAATTATATTATACAAAATAGAATTGATGATGTTAATTATTTAAAAATAGATACTGAAGGACATGATTTATTTGTATTACAAGGATTTCCATTTGATAAAATATTACCACAATATATTTTATGTGAATTTGAAGATTTAAAAAGTAAAGATAAATTAAATTACACTTGGAAAGATCAAGCTGAATTTTTATATAATTTAGGTTATAAAATTTTAATATCAGAATGGCATCCAATTATTAGATATGGTGGTAAACATAAATGGAATAAATTTCATATATATCCTTGTGAATTAGATAATATAAATGCCTGGGGTAATTTCTTTTGTATAAGAGATGATATTGAATTTAATAAATTTATTATTTTTTTAAAAAAAAATAAATATAAAATTATATAAAAATATATATATAAGTCTCATATATGTATAAAGTTTTATTAACATGTCCACCCATGATAAATAGAATTGATAATATTAAACATCTATTTATACAGAATAATCTTGATTTATATATTCCTTCCAATTTTAAACAATCTTTATCAGAAAATGAATTATTAAAAATTATTTCTGATTATGATATTTGGATTATTGGTGATGATCCTGCCACTCGTATTATATTTGAAAAAAGTAAATTAAAATTAGCTATTAAATGGGGAATTGGAACAGATAATGTTGATATAAATGCTTGTCAAGATTTAAATATAAAATTTACAAATACTCCAAATATGTTTGGAGAAGAAGTATCTGATATAGCAATTGGATATTTACTTATGTTAAGTAGAAAATTACATCATATACATTATGAAGTATTAAATAATAATTGGTATAAACCAATAGGAATTAGTTTATATAATAAAAAATGTTGTGTTATAGGATATGGTAATATTGGTCAAACATTATGTCGAAAATTATTATCATTTAAAATTAATATAAATATTTATGATCCATTATATATCGATGAAGTTAATAAAGATGATAAAAAACTTATTTTTAATAAAACAATAGAAGATGCTATATTAAATGTTGATATTATTATAGTAACATGTTCATTAAATAAGTATACAAAATATATGATAAATAAAGATTTAATATATTTATCTAAAAGAGGTGTATATATTATTAATGTATCCCGTGGTCAAATTGTTAAAGAAAAAGATTTAATAGAATTATTGGATGAGGGATATGTATCGGGAGCAGCATTAGATGTTTTTGAGGAAGAACCATTGAAGGTGAATAGTTTGTTAAAGAATTATAATTGTATATTAGGATCACATAATGGTTCAAATACAGTTGAGGGAGTTGATAGAACAAATCATAAAGTATTAGAATTTATAATAAATAATATATAAAAAATATTAACATTTGATATTATATCAATGAAAATTATTGCTATAATACCCATTAAATATCATTCTTCAAGAATTCCTAACAAAAATTTTAGAATGATGAATAATTATCCATTATTTTATTATATTCTAAATACTTTATCACAATCATTTTATATAACTGATATTATAATTGATACAGATAGTTATATCATAGAAGATAAAATTAAAAAATATTTTAATAATATTAAATTTTATCATCGTAAAGAAGAATTATGTGGTGATGATATATCAACTAACAAATTATTACTAGAAATTATTAAAGATTTAGATTTACATGCATATATATATGTACATACACATGTAACAAATCCTTTATTAACTGTTAAAACGATTGATAATGCAATTTTTAAATATATTAAGAATCAAAATAGTTATGATTCATTATTTACAGTTAATAAATTATATACAAGATTTTATAAAGAAAATGGTCAAGCGATAAATCACGATATTAATAAATTAATTCCAACACAAAATTTAGATCCATATTATGAAGAAAATTCTTGTTTATATATAATTCCACATAATATATTAATGAAATATAAAAGACGTATTGGTAATACACCATTATTATATTCAATATCTAAATTAGAATCACAAGATATAGATTGGGAAGATGATTTTTTATATACAGAATATATAATGAAATATAATGATAAAAAATATAATAATAAAAAATATAATAATAAATCTATCTTAATTACAGGTTCATGTGGTGGAATTGGAGAAGCAATATCTAAAAAATTTAAATTAAAAAAGTGGTATGTAATTGGTATAGATATTTTAGATAAAAATGATAATAAATATTTAGATAAGTATATTAAATGTGATTTATCTGATTTAAATCAAATAAATGAGATTGATATTGGTATAAATAATTTAAATATATTAGTAAATAATGCAGCTATACAAATTAATAAAAAATTAATAGATATGGACATAAATGATTGGAATAAAACTTTAAATATTAATTTAACATCAGCATATTTATTAGCTAAAAAATTTTATAATTATTTAAAAGAATCTCAAGGTCATATCATTAATATTTCTTCCGTACATGCTACACATTCTTCAGAAAATATTGGAGCATATGCTGTATCTAAAGGTGGTTTAGTATCATTAACAAGAAATATGGCAATAGAATTTGGAAAAGATAAGATTAATGTCAATGCAATTTTACCTGGAGCTATCGATACACCAATGTTAAGAGATGGTTTAAATCGTGGTCATACATATGGCATAAATATAGATGATAAATTGGAAAATTTAGGTAGAAAACATATAATGGGAAAAATAGGAAAACCAAGGGACATAGCAGAAGGAGTATATTTTTTGTGTACTAAATCGAAATATCTTGTAGGTCAAATAATGGTTATAGATGGAGGAGCGACAATAAGATTAAGTACAGAATAATAAATATATTATATTAAGTATAAATATCTCAGTAAAATAATTATATATAAATATAAATGAAATTATGCTTTTTAGAGGTTAATCGAAATGGTCCAAATAAATCTCATAATAAATTATTTACAAATAATTTATGTGATTATTATTATGTATCATTTAAAAAAAAAGTAAATGATAAAAGATGTTTAAAATTTTGTCCTGGAACCAGTTGGGCCCAAACTAGAAATATATTATATGAATTAGTTCCAAAAGAATATGATTATTATGCTTTTATTGATGATGATATTGAATTAACTTCTAAAACATCTTTAGGACCAATTGAACAATTAATTGAAGATCTAAAAAAATATAATCCAGCAGTTCTCGTACCAGTCTATAATAGAGAACTAAGAAGTATAAAAAATACTAAAAAATATTGTAATAGATTATTTTCAAATAATTGTATAAAAATTATTCACAAATCTTTATTAAATTGGTTATTACCATATTGTATTAAATATGATGGCGGTAATTCTGCTTGCCATTTTTTTAATTTTCTCGAAATACCATTTAAAGATCATATAGTAACCACTCTAAATGTCGTCATGCAAAATTTAGTATCATCAGGACATAATCGTGGACAAGGTGCAAATATGGATAAAATTTGGAAGTGGATTAAACCCTCATTTAAAAATATATATAAAGGTGGAAAAAAATCAATGGATATTAGGAATTACTATTTAAATAAATTAACAAACTATAATCCTTCACTTAATAATAATATAAATAATTATTTAGATCATATCAAATTAGAAGATTATTTCGATTTTAATCACGAATTTTTTAAAAATGAAAGATGCAATTTACTCAATTCAAAAGAATATAACGATTTATTAAATAATAAAATTACAGAAAATATTACAGAAAATATTACAGAAAATATTCCAGAAAATATTCCAGAAAATATTCCAGAACATAGTGAAAAACATAGTGAACATATTGAAGAAAATAATGAAGAACATGGTGTAGATCATAGCGAAAAATATATTGAAGAAAATGATGCAGAACATATTACAGAACATAGAGAAAAATATATTGAAGAAAATGATGCAGAACATAGTACAGAACATGGTGCAGAACATATTGCAAAACATAGTGCAGAAGATAGTGAACATGGTGCAAAAGATATTGCAGAAGATAGTGAACATGGTGCAAAATATATTGAAGAACATAGTACAGAACATGGTGTAAAACATATTGCAGAAGATGGTGAACATGGTGTAAAACATATTGCAGAAGATGGTGAACATGGTGCAAAAGATATTGAAGAACATGGTGCAGAACATGGTGAAAAACATAGTGCAGAAGATGGTGAACATGGTGTAAAAGATATTGAAGAACATAGTACAGAACATGGTGCAAAACATATTGCAGAAGATAGTGAACATGGTGCAGAACATGGTGCAGAAGATGGTGAACATGGTGCAAAAGATATTGAAGAACATGGTGCAGAACATGGTGAAAAACATAGTGAAGAAGATAGTGAAC
>SDBT01016462.1_pt1 | contig 11699 bp, 8 predicted proteins | sample 2277101 | NCBI WGS metagenome assembly SDBT01 (sample SAMN10404973, study PRJNA504765) | marine sediment metagenome | isolation source: marine sediment core GS10_PC15, 103 cmbsf | place: Arctic Ocean: Southern Knipovich Ridge | collected 2010
AAGTTAAATGAAACAGATTATATTAAGAATGATGATAATGAGATAGATTTTGAAATTGCTTTGGATAATGATAATTACTATAAAGGCATTAATCTTAATATAACAGAATATACATATGTAGAGTTTGATATAAAAATGGATGATTATTACAGAAAAGATATAACATCTCTTGGTACGAATGTTAATTATCCTGAGGAAAATATAATAAGAGTTGATGATTCCTACCTTTTGAATCTATCTAATGCTCCTTTCTATAGAAAAAGACCAGTATCTTCACTTATTGATAAACTTATTTCTGATAGAGTTTTTGCGTCGATATATTTTTTCATTATTCTTGCTTTGGTTGCTGGAATTATTATATTTAGTATAAAAATCAGGAAGGTAAGATAGTTTTGGCTTTTATGATCACATCCATCCAGCCTGATGGCGTGCATCCCAATGAATCAGGACAGATCCGTATATTTGAAATATTGTCCGATACCCCAAGATCAATAGATCTAGCTGATAAAAGGGAGTAAATAGATTTCTGATTTGCAATGCTATAGGTTGAAGAAAAGGCATTAGATGAAATAGTTGTTAGTAATGTTTAAGAATAAATTGAACTTAGTCCAAAATTGTTAAAATATTTATGATAAGTTTATTGACAATGTCAGTTGAGTAAGTAAAATAAGCAATTATGGTAAGTTATCTATTTAATATGTATTAATAGTATTATTATTTAAGTATTAGATATTAATAATAACACATCTGTTTCTTTATAGAATATGATTAATTTAATAAAAAATATTTCCAGAGAAAAATAGTATTAGAAAGAAAATTTTATGAATAAAGATAAAGACATAAAAAAAGAAGATGAGATTGACTTAAGAGATATTTTTCTGATATTTATAAAAAGGAAATGGTGGTTTGTTGGATCTATAATAACAGTATTAATAATAGGACTTTTATATATTTTTTTAAGCCCTGCAAATTATCTGTTAACTTATCAAATTGAGATAGAAGAAAATTATTCTAATAAAAATTTATCTGAATTGTACCCAAATTATGAAGAGAATTTAAACTATATTTCACTGAAAAATGTCCCAGTTATTTTTAAATCTGAACACATTTTCAAATCATTAGATGGCATAGCTGAGGGTGTTGACTATAATAAATTACTGGAGTCAGAATCTGTAAAAATATCTTTAAGTGAAATACCCTCTATATTTAATATAAGTGTTTCTAATCCTGATTATGATTTGGCTGATAAAATAGCAAAAACTCTAATAGATGCATTAAATAATTTTATTAAAAATGGAGAAAATATTATTTTTAATGAAATTTTGGAAAAAGTAGAACTGGATATTGAAGATTTAGAGAATAAGAATGGCAATTATGAAAATATAATTGTTGATCTTGAGAAAAATGTTAACAAATTGTATGTAGAGTTAAATAAATATATTGTGGATTATAATATTAGTTTGCATAATGAATTAGAGGAAAGTAGAAACAGTGAAAATACCTCTTTCTATAATGTGATAATCCCCCCTAATAATATTAGCTATAAAATATCTGTACTTCAAAAAGAGGTTGACTTTAATCGAGGGAAAATCTTAACTAATAAAACTAAAATAATTGATTTGAATAATCTAAGTTCGAGCCTTCTCAAAGATGAAGATGTAATTTTAAATAGAGTTAATTTAGTCTCGGAAAATCCATTTTATGAAGTTGAGGATAATAGATTGAGGAATATAGCAATTGTTTTGGTTTTAAGTGTAATGATTGGAATTATTGTTATGTTTGTTGTTAATTACCTGTTGAATTTGAAAACAAAAAGAGATTGATGCAATACTAATAGAGGCAAGAGTTGAAAAAGCTACTAGGACTGTAGCTAAACAAACGGAGTAGTAAATTAATGAAAAATATTTGTGTTATTGGTCTGGGATACATTGGATTACCAACTGCCTGTGTATTGGCAAGCAATGGGTACAATGTTTTAGGAATAGACATTAATGAAGAAATTATTACCAAACTAAATTCTGGAAGGGTTCACATAAAAGAGCCTGAACTGGAAGAGATGTTCTTAGATGTATTTAATAGTGGTAAATTAAGAGTTTCGCAAAATCTTGAGAAATCAGATATTTTTATAATCTCAGTTCCTACACCATTGAATCAAAAAAATAAGGCAGATTTAAGTTATGTAATCAATGCTGTAGATAAAGTAAAAGATTATATAGATAAAGGTAATCTAATTATCCTTGAATCAACCTCTCCACCCGGTACAACCAGAAAAGTAATTGGAAGTATGATACTAAAAAATACAGGGCTTAAGGTTGGAGAAGACTACTATCTTGCTTTTTGTCCTGAAAGAGTTTTACCAGGTAAGATAGTGTATGAGTTAATAAATAACGATAGGATAATTGGCGGTATTAATAAAAAATCAGCTGAAAAATCAAAAGAAATTTATAGTAGTTTTGTAAAGGGTAAAATACTGATAACAGACTTAGAAACTGCAGAAATTACAAAATTAGCTGAAAATACTTATAGGGATGTAAACTTAGCTTTCTCTAATGAGCTAGCAATGATATGTAGTGATCATAATATAAATATTTGGGATGTAATAGAATTAGCAAATAAGCACCCAAGAGTAAATATTCTAAACCCCGGCCCAGGTGTTGGAGGACATTGTATTCCTATTGACCCATGGTTTATTTTACATAATATTAATAGGAAAGATACATTAATTGAGAAATGCAGGGATATTAATAATAGCTTACCTAATATCATTTCAAAGAAAATAATGGAAGTAGTCAAAGATAAAAAAGATCCAAAGGTGACATTGTTTGGGGCAAGTTATAAAGAAAATATCGGTGATACAAGAGAGAGTCCAACAAAAGCTATTTATAAAAATCTGGAAAGAAAAAAGGTTAATATATCAGTTTATGATCCATTGTCAGCCAACTTTGAGTATCCGCTGTCGCTTGACTTAAATGACTCTATTAAGGGCTCTGATTTACTGGTGTTATTAGTGGAACATAAAATTTTTAAGAAAATAAACTTAAAACATGTTTCAAATTTAATGAGAACAAAAAATATTTTTGATACCAGAAATTTTTTTAAAAAAGATGAAGCGACTAGATATGGTTTTAAGTATTACATAATTTGAAGAAATAAATTTAGGTAATTATAAGTTTATGAATAAAATAAATATTTCCCAAAAAAAGATTAATGTATTAATTTCTTTTGGGACAAGACCGGAAGGCATTAAATTAGCACCGGTAATTAAGTGTATCAATAGACAAAGAGATAAATTTAATTTAAATGTTTGCAATACTGGACAGCATAAAGAGATGCTAGAACAAGTCCTTTATTTTTTTGAAATAAATCCTGATTATAACTTAGATTTAATGACAGAAAACCAATCAATTTCATCTTTTTCTTCAAGACTTTTAAATAAAATAGACAAAATTTTAGCAAATGCAAAACCAGATATCATATTAATCCAGGGTGACACTACATCTGCTCTACTTATTGCGTTGTCAGCATTCTATAGAAAAATTAAGGTTGGTCATGTTGAAGCAGGCCTTAGAACTTATGACAGAGACAACCCTTTTCCAGAAGAAATTAACAGGCAACTTATAAGCAGAGTTGCAGATCTGCACTTTACTCCAACAATAAATTCATTTAATAATTTATTAGCTGAAAGAGTTGACAAAGATAGTGTTTTTTTAACAGGTAATACTATTGTGGATGCAATGAATTGGGCTATAGAAAAAATAAAAAAAAGTAGCATGGAAGAGATAGAGGCAAGTAAGCCTTTTGATTTACTCAAAAGTAGGGATAAAGTACTCTTGGTTACAATGCACAGAAGGGAATCATTTGGTAGTGATATTGAGAATGTGTGCAGTGCTTTAAAAATAATTGCAGAAAAATATAATAATATTAAAATTGTTTATCCTGTTCATTTTAATCCTAATGTAAAAAAGCCAGTATTTAAAATTTTAAGTGGGATAGATAACATACTATTAACTGAACCTTTAAGCTACCAATCATTTATATGGTTAATGAATAGATCTTATTTTATAATTACTGACTCAGGTGGCATACAGGAGGAAGCCCCTGCACTTAAAAAACCTGTTTTAGTTATAAGAAAAAAAACAGAGAGAATTGAATCAGTAGATTTGGGTGTCTCAAGATTAGTTGGTGTGGACACTGATTTAATAGTGGAGAATGTTTCTAATTTACTTGATAAAAAAATAATCTATGAAAAGATGGTTTCAAATACAAATCCCTATGGTGATGGAAATGCAGCAGAGAAAATTATAGAATGCATATATAAAAGTTTTAGTAATAAGTGTCAATCCTAATAAGGTTGAGAATGAAACAAGTTTTTATTAAAAAAGGTGATGCAATATTAAGAGAGGTCCCAGCGCCGACGGTTTCGAATAACGAAATATTAGTGCAAGTCTATTATTCATGCATCTCTACAGGCACTGAGATTGCCGGCCTTAAGAACACATCAGCACCCTTATATAAAAAAGCATTAGGAAATCCACAGAATATAAAAAAAGTGTTTGAAATGATAAAAAGCAAGGGTCTAAGCAGAACTATAGGTAAGGTAAAGAGCAAAGTTGAAAATGAAAACTCTACAGGATATTCTGCTTCTGGCATAGTTCTGGAAATAGGAAAGAATATAAAAAATATTAAACCTGGTGATAGGGTAGCTTGTGCTGGCGCAGGAATTGCAAATCATGCTGAATTTATCGCTGTGCCTGAGAATTTGACAGTAAAAATACCGGAGGGGTTGTCAATTAAAAGTGCTTCAACTGTTACATTAGGTAGCATAGCTTTACAGAGTATTCGCAGATGCAATCCTAAATTAGGTGAGTTTGTTACGGTTATTGGTTTGGGAATTTTAGGTCAGTTAACGGTACAGATGCTTAAATCATCAGGTTGTAGAGTAATTGGTATAGATCTAAATCAAAACAGGATCAATAAAGCACTTACATTTGGTCTGGATGTAGGACTTAATCCAGAAAAAGCAGATACTTTAGAAGAAGTGATTAGAAATACGAATGGTTATGGAGCTGATTCTGTAATCATTACAGCAACTTCAAAAAGTAGTCTTGTTGTAAATCAAGCTATGAAAATGTGTAGAAAAAAGGGCAGAATAGTTATAGTTGGTGATGTGAATCTTAACCTTAAAAGAGATGAATTTTATAAAAAAGAGCTCGACTTATTGATTTCAACTTCTTATGGTCCCGGAAGATATGATGAGAGATATGAACTGAAAGGTTGTGATTATCCTTATGCTTATGTCAGATGGACAGAAAAAAGAAATATGCAGGAATATCTAAATCTCTTATCAGAGAAAAAGATAGATGCTGAATCAATAATTGAGAGAATTTATCCAGTTGAGGAAGCTTCAAAAGCTTACGGAGAGCTTGCTCAAAGCAATGAAAGACCTTTAGTTGTGCTCTTGGAATACAGCAAAGATTCTGTACCCCAAAGGAAAATAATAACGGCTGAATATAAAATTAAACATGACAGAATTAATGTAGGAATTATAGGTGCTGGTGGTTTTACCCAAGCAGTTCATTTACTTAATTTAAAAAAGTTAGACAATATTTATAGTATATATGCTATATGCTGTAAGACCGGAAGCAATGCTGAAAGAGTTGCAAGACAGTATAATACAGCTCATGCAACAACGGATTATAAAGAAATATTAAGAGATGATAGCATTGATATGGTTATAATTTCGACAAGGCATAACTTACATGCACAAATTGCAATTGATGCTGCAAAAGCAGGTAAGGCTATATTTGTTGAAAAGCCAATGGCATTAGACGAGGAAGAACTAAATAGCCTAGTAGGCATTTTAAAAGAAACAAAGGTTCCTTTTATGATTGGATTTAACAGGAGGTTTTCTCCTTTTACTCTAAAGATTAAAGAAGTAGTTAGAGGCAGAATAAATCCTATGATAATTAATTATAGAATGAATGCTGGATTTATACCTAAGGAGCATTGGGTTCATACTGTAGAAGGTGGTGGAAGAAATATAGGAGAAGCTTGCCATATTTACGATTTGTTTAATTATTTTGTTGAAAGTGAAGTTTCTTCAATTAATGTATTTAGTATTAACCCAAAAACAGAACAATTTGGCTTTAATGATAATTTTGTAGCAGCTATTAAATATATTGATGGCTCAGTTTGTAATTTAATTTATACTGCATTAGGGTCTAAGGAGATTCCCAAGGAACAGATGGAGATATATATAGATGGAAAGATAATTTACTTAAATGATTATAAGGAGTTAACCTTTTTTGGCACTAATGAAAAAGGTATTAAAATTAAGATACAAGATAAAGGGCAATACAATGAATTGATAAAGTTTGGTGAAAGTATTAAAAATAGCGATGGCTATCCGATACCTTTGTGGCAATTAACCCAGGCAACTGAGATTAGTTTTGAAGTAGAGAAACAAATTAGTTTCTAAAAAATTAAATAATATTATTGAGAGGGATAAAAAATGGTTGGTGAAATAAAAAAAGCGGTAATACTTGCTGCAGGTCTTGGAGTAAGGCTAAAACCATTTACTGATGAAGTTCCAAAATGCTTAACCGAGGTTAATGGGACTTCTATTTTAGAACATACTCTCGAAATTCTTGAGGAAAATGGAATAGATGAAACAGTATTAGTAGTAGGCTACCTTGGAGATGTTATTTTAAATAAAATAGGAAAAAAATATAGGAATATGAAAATATCCTATATCTGGAATAAGATATTTGATAAAACTAATTCTATGTATTCTGCTTGGCTGGCGAAAAACTATTTAAAACAAGGAGTGATATTAATTGAAGGAGATACTATATTTGAAAAGTCTCTCATGGAAAGTTTGATTAATACATCGGTAGATAAAGCATATTGGGCAGTTAATAAATTCACAGAAGACTTTGATGGAAGCATGTCTATCACTGATAAATCTGAAAGAATAATAGAATTAAAGATAGTGAGAGGCAGCCTTGGAGAATATAAAGAGAATTATTTTAAATCAACAGGTGTACTTAAAATAACTTCTGATTACGGAAAGCTATTTTCAGGATGGTTGGATGAGGATGTTGCAAATGATAATGTTGACATTTATTATGATTTGGTGATCGCGCAGCATCTACATGATCATCCTATATATATTTTTGATGTTACTAATAAATCTAAATGGGTTGAAATAGATGATTTTGATGATTTGCAAAGGTCAGAGTTTGTATTTAGATCAACAAAATATGTGATGATACTAATGGATGGTGCAGCAGATTTACCGATATCAGGGCTTGGAAATAGAACTCCCTTTGAAGCAGCCGATATTCATAGTGTAGATTTTCTGACAAAAAATGGTAAATCTGGACTTATAAAAACAATGTACTTGGGATTACCTATCTGTAGTATAGTAGCGAATTTAGGGATTTTAGGCTACAATCCTTCGAGATATTATCCTAATGGTAGAGCATCTTTTGAAGCTCTTGCTAAGGGTATATATCTTGATGATAATGATATTGTATTAAGGTGTAATCTTTTAGCTATCGAAAATGGTAAGATTAAGGATTTTACAGCATGTAATATTAAGGATAATGAGGCTCGTAGAATAATCGAGAATTTAAAATTATCTGATAATCGAATGGAAATATTTCCTGGACAAAGTTATAGAAATCTCTTTATCCTTAGAGATATGAAATTTAATTCAAAAGAAATTCAGGCTTTTGAACCACATATGAATATAGGAAAACCATTGAAAGAACTATTACTCAAAGGTAGCATTAATAGCAGCAAGAAGGTGACAGATTATTTAAATGGATTCATGCTGGATACTATTAAACAGATAAAAATATTGAATAGAGAGTTTAAAACAAAAGCAGATATGATTTTTTTATGGAGTCCATCTTCAACGCCAAGATTGTTTTCTTTTCACCGAAAATTCGGAATAGATGGAGCAATTGTATCAGGTTTAGATTTTACTAGAGGTATAGGTATTGCAGCAAGAATGGCTGTAAAGAAGACTAAATGTGCAACAGGGTATAGTGACACTGATTTGAGTGAAAAATTAAAAGATGCGAAAAATCATTTAATGCATAATGATTTAGTCTTTATTCATATAAATGCTCCAGATGAAGAATCGCACAATAAAAATGTAAAAGGAAAGATTGATATTATTGAGAGGATTGATAGGGAAATAATTAAACCAATGTTAGAGTTCCTTGATAGGAAATTTCCTGAAAAATATAGAATAGCTATAATGACTGATCATTATACACTTTTAAAAGATGGTACTCATCTAGCCAAACCAGTACCTTATACTGTATATGGAGAGGGAATTGAAAAAGATAATATAAAATATTTTAGTGAAAGAGAAATTGAGAAAAAAAATAGGGTCATAATAAAGAGCTATGAGTTTATGGATTTTTTTTTAAGAAAGAAAGAATGACATGAAGAAAACTAGAGTGATATTAATAATGCCTCCCTTTACTCAGACCAAACAAGCAATGAAAAGATGTCTTTTGCCTCTAGGTATTGCATATATTGCAGCTGTTCTTGATAGGAGAGGAATGTTAGTTAAGGTTTTAGATTGTATTGTCGAGGGCTATAATACGGAAGTCTATAATGATGACGGAGAATTAACTTTTGGATTAAAAGATAGTGAAATAATGGAAAGAATATTAGATTTTAATCCTGATTACGTAGGTGTTTCATGTCTTATTTCTAGACAGGCATACAATGCTCATAGAGTTTGTAAGATTGCTAAAGAGATTAATCCAAAGATAAATACAATAATGGGTGGTTGCCATCCGTCTGCTCTACCCGAGCAAGTAGTCGTAGACCCTAATGTTGACAATGTTGTCATTGGAGATGGTGAAAATGGAATATTGCAAATTATTAATGGAGTAAAATCAGGAATAGTTACTGGAGGAAGTGTTGATGTAAAAAAGAGTCCATGGCCAGCAAGACACCTATTTCCTATGGAGAAATATTTGGAAATAAATATGCCGACAAGTGTTTTTTCTCCACACAAAAGAGTATCTCAGATAGAATTTACCAGGAGTTGCCCGTTCAATTGTTGTTTTTGTTCGACTACTAACTTCAGAGGAAAATATCAGAAAAGGGAAGTGGAAGATTGTCTTAAAGAAATAGTTTTCTTAAAAGAGAAATATGCAATTGAAGAATTAGATATTATTGACTCAAATTTTATTGTTGACAAAAAATGGACCAGAGATTTACTTAAAGGAATAAAGAAAATAAAGATATCATGGGCAAACCCGGGTGGCATATGGATTGGTGGGCTTGATGAGGAGATGTTGTGCTTGATGAAAGAATCAGGCTGTTACCAACTTTCTTTGGCTGTTGAGAGCAGCACGCCAAGGATATTAGAGAATGTTATTAATAAACCCAGCAAGCTTGAGATGGTGGAGCCAGTGGTTAAAATTTGTAAAAGAATAGGCATAGATACCCACGCGTTTTTCATTGCTGGGTTTCCTGAACAAACGCTTGAGGAAATTAAAAATGATTATAAATTTGCAAAAAAAATGGGATTTACTTCTGCATCTTTTAATATAATTTGCCCTTTACCCGGAAGTAATATTTATAATAAATATAAAGGTGAGTTAAAATTAGACGATATTGATCTAAGAAAAGCCAGTATTCCACATCCTGAAATAGGAAAAGAAGAATTAGAAAAATTGGTAAGAAAATTTAATAAAAATTTTAATAGCTCTTTATTTTATAGAAATCCAAAAATGTTTTTCAAAAAATATATTGGAACACTTATAAGAAAACCATCATATAATTTAGTAAAAAGATTATTTAACAGGCAGTAAGTAGTAAATATTTAATTTATTGGTAAGGGATAAGAGGAGATGATTTAGAAACTTCAGTGAAAGTAGTGTTGAAGAAAAAATGTAGTCATAATGAATGGTACAAATTTGTGGTTTTTTTGTTGAGTTAAAATATGGTCTATAAAAATAAAAATATATGGCAGACAGATAAAAATAAGCAGTTTAGAATAAGCACTAAGGTAATTGCTAAATATTTTAATAAAGAACAACACTTGGTCTTTAGCAATAGTAGTGCTAAAAAAGAAGAAGAATCTATTTTACCTTTTATTAATCTTACAAAAGAATCTAAAGTATTAGATCTAGGGTGTGGTAATGGAAGGTGGGGAAAAATATTGATAAATAGATGTAAGAAATATGTGGGTGTGGATATATCTAAGAAATTTATAAATAAATTGAGGCAGGAATATAAGGGCAATCAGAGGGCAATTTTTTTTTATATGCCTGCTCAGGATTATTTTTCAAGGGAGAAGTATAATATTATATTGATAATTGGCTTAATAACGTATTTGAATGATGATGAGGTGTTAGGATTGGCTAATAATTGTAAAAAAATGCTTAATGAAGATGGTCAAATTATCCTTCGTTGTGTCACTTTAAAAGAAAAGCAACTTGATAGGATGATATATAATTATGAACCAAGTTTTATAAAGAAATTATTTGGGAAAGCAAGTTATCAACTAATAAGAAGAAGTATTAATGAAGAATTAAAGCTATTTAAGGATTTCAACTTAGCACACATGCAACAAGTGGAAGGTACAAGCTATACATTTTATATTTTAAAGTAGATATTAATATAAGAGTAATTATATGTCATTTAAACAGATAGGCAGTTCCAATCCAAAATATCTAGCCGCAACTGATGTATTGATAGGTGATATGTCTGATATTAGTAATGAATTCCTATTATTTGATAGACCTATTATATTATTAGCTAATGAATGGCTTGAGAAGAATTTTCCAGACATTGGTATAAAAACAAATTTAAGGGGGCTGGAGAATGCAATAAAGAGAAGTATGGAGAATCCGGACGAATTTATGGAACAAAGAAAATATTGGTTGGGAAAAATAATTTATAAGGCAAATGGCAAAAGTTCTAAAAGAATAATTGATACTATATTAAAATATTCTAATATTGCGAATCCAAATATAACAATAATTCATGGTGGAGATTCTATCCTGATGTCTAATTTAGATGCTGTAATGGTGGAAGCTAAGAAAAGAGGATTTAAAGTAAATTATGTCAAATCTGTGGATAAATATATTAGAGGAAATAAGGATAATATATTTATATCAGCCCATTTTAGGTATCTTATTATTCCTGGAGGCTACAATATACATCTAGATCATGGCCCCAAGGGTAAAGGAACAGCGAATATCGATATTTCAAAGAAAGACTACAAAAAAAATAATTTTTTTCCTAATATTAATTTACATATAACTGCTGGTGAGATAGGACAAGAAAGAACCCAAATGTTATTAAGACCCTTAAAAGGCAGAGCAGTAATTGCTGGTTATCCTAAAGCTGATGATTTACTCAGATTGAATACTTCCAATAATAGAAGTACTGTTTGTCAGGAATTAGGGTTTAATCGAAGTCAACCTATAATAACCTATGCACCAGCCGGAGAAGAAAGTAATATGAAACCAGGTGGTTCTTTAAATAAAAAGGTACTTAAGGAGATCAGGAGATTATCAGAGGAGACTGATTATAATTTTCTTGTTAAATTGAAGTATCATAAAGGTTCGTTGACTCAGCGAATTTTGCAAAAAATAAAACGTATAGCATTGAGAGGATGACAGAAGTTATCTCAACAGGCTTTTAAAAGATTATATAGT
>SDBT01016463.1_pt1 | contig 11698 bp, 7 predicted proteins | sample 2277101 | NCBI WGS metagenome assembly SDBT01 (sample SAMN10404973, study PRJNA504765) | marine sediment metagenome | isolation source: marine sediment core GS10_PC15, 103 cmbsf | place: Arctic Ocean: Southern Knipovich Ridge | collected 2010
GTTCCTGATCTGCTCTTATTGTCCTTGAGGCCCTTGAGAGTCCTATTGCAGGGTATTTCAGAGTAACTGGTCTATCTCTTTTCTCTAATCTCTCATAAGTTGCGAAATAGAGGTCTAATGCTTCTCTTAAAATTTCTGACTGGTTTTTGCCTGTTTTTTGCGACGTGCATTCTAAAAGCCTCAGTTGTTTTGGGGTAAAACCAGGCAAAATTGTCACATGTTTGGGCTTTGGCTTAGCAAGCGGGAATCTGCGTATCCATAAAAAAGCACCACTCGAGGCGGTGCTGATCGAAAAGAAGGAAAATCCACCCCCGTCCCTCTTTTCTGCCAGCCCTTTTTTTAGAAGGAGGGGTAGGTTCTTACCCCCACGGGGACGATGAGATTCCAGCCCTCCCGGATGTAGCTGCTCCTCTTGAGGAAATTCAATTCCATAATCACCTGGATGGTTGTCTTATACTTCCGGGAGATCCCCCAGAGAGTCTCTCCCCTCTTTACCCGGTGGCGCTGCCAGGTTATCTTCTTGTCCCGGGGAATTTTGGAGAAATTAATCCGGAACTGTTCCTTGGAGCCGTAAGGAATTCTTAGCGGGAAGGAAGAATATCCGGGAGGGGTAACCCAGCGCTTAAGGGCGGGATTAAGACCTTTAATCTCCTTCAGCGAAGACTGGCAAGCATCAGCGATGATTCGAAGATCGGTGGCCTCCTTGATCAGTACTTCTTCCGATCTTTCTTGGGGATCATAAACAGGGGAAAAACCGTATTTTCCGGGATTCTTGGCGATGGTAAGAGAAGCCATATAGCGAGGGACAAATTCCCTTGTCTCCCGGGGAAGCTGCAGAGACCAGAAATCCCCGGTCCGGGATTTCTTGAGCGCTTTCCTCACCCGAGCATCTCCGGCATTATAAGCGGCAAGGGCCAAAGGCCAGGAATCGAATATCTCGTAGAGGTCTTTCAGATAATCGGCAGCGGCAGCCGTTGCTTTCCAGGGATCTCTCCTTTCATCGATCCACCAGCCCACGGTCATTCCGTAGTGCCTGGCGGTGCCCCTGATGAATTGCCATACTCCTACAGCTCCCGCCTTAGAAGAGCAATAGGGACTGTAGCCGCTCTCAATGGCAGCAAGATAGGCCAGGTCCTGGGGTAATCCCTTTTCCCGGAAGACCTCTCTCATTCCCGGGATATACCTGCCGGACCTATTCAAGACCTTGGCGAACCATTTTTTGTCCGGGCCCCGGTAATGACGAATAAACTTCTCCACTTTTCCGTTTATCTGGAGGGGAATATCATACTGCGGCTCGGAAGGAGAGATCGGCGAGCCTCCTTCCGGGGCATTGGGAGCGGGGGATTTCTCCGGGGAGGACCCTCCCATCTTCTCGATATCGGGCCAAATGCTCTCCTCTTCTCTCTCTTCCCATTCCAGCAAATCCTTCTTGATATAGTCAATGCATCCGCTGGAAAGGAATGCAGCCAAGACAACGAGAATAAGAACTTTTTTTCTCACCAACTTCTCTCCTTGAAAGGGGCTTTAAGAATTCATACCATATTAAACAGATTTTGTCAAGACGTTTTTCAGGAAGATTTTGCCAAGACCTTTTTCAGGAACTGGCCGGTATAGGAGCTTTTCACCCGGGCCAGCTTTTCCGGGGGGCCCTGGGCAACGATTTTTCCTCCTTCATCTCCTCCTTCGGGCCCCAAATCGATAATGTAATCGGCGGTCTTAATCATATCGAGGTTATGCTCGATTACGACAACGGTATTTCCTGTCTCGGTCAGCCTCTTCAATACATCGAGCAATTTCCGGATATCGGCAAAATGAAGGCCGGTAGTGGGTTCATCAAGTATATAAAAAGTCCTTCCCGTAGCCAATTTGCTCAGTTCGGTGGAGAGTTTCACCCTCTGCGCTTCCCCTCCCGAGAGAGTAGTGGCAAACTGGCCCAATTTTATATAGTTCAAGCCGACATCATTTATGGTCTGGAGTTTTCGCTTTATGCGGGGAATATTCTTAAAGAAGTCCAGGGCCTCCTCGGCTGTCATATCGAGAACTTCGGCAATATTCTTTCCTTTGTAACGGATTCCCAGGGTTTCCCGGTTGTAGCGGGCTCCTTTACAGGTTTCGCAGGGAATGTAGACATCGGGAAGAAAGTGCATCTCGATCTTAATAATCCCATCCCCTTTGCAGGCTTCGCACCTTCCTCCTTTGACATTAAAACTGAACCTTCCCAGACTGTAACCCCGCATCTTGGATTCGGGAATTTGGGCAAAGAGTTCCCGGATGGGGGTGAAACTTCCCGTATAGGTAGCGGGATTGGAACGGGGAGTCCTTCCGATGGGGTCCTGGGTAATATCTATCACTTTATCGATATATTCCAAGCCCCGGATTTCATCATAATCTCCGGGTCTAACCCGGGATCCGTGGAAATGCTGAGCGAGAGCTCTAAAAAGAGTTTCGTCAATGAGGCTGCTCTTTCCCGAGCCGGAAACTCCCGTAACACAGACGAACAATCCCAGGGGAATCCTTATATCCAGATTCTTGAGGTTATTGTGCCTCACTCCCCTGATTTCGAGAAATCCCTTCCGGGGAGCCTTTCTCTTTTCGGGAACTTCAATCCGCAGTTCTCCCTTAAGATACTGCCCGGTGAGAGATTCTTTGCAGCGCAAGATCTTCTCCAGGGGTCCGCTCGCTACTACCTTTCCTCCCCTCTCGCCTGCTCCCGGGCCCAGATCGATAATGTAATCGGCCGCCCGGATAGTGGCCTCATCGTGCTCAACCAAGAGGACGGTATTTCCCAAATCTCTCAAGTTCCGCAGAGTATGGTGGAGGCGCCGGTTATCCCTCTGGTGAAGGCCGATTGTCGGTTCATCGAGAATATAGAGAACGCCTACCAGGCTTGAGCCGATCTGGGTAGCCAGCCTGATCCGTTCCGCTTCCCCTCCGGAAAGGCTGGATGATTTCCTGTCCAGGGAGACATAGTCCAACCCCACATTGGTGAGGAATTTCAACCTTTCCCTTATTTCCTTGAAAATCTGCCGGGCGATAAGCATTTCCTGCTTGCTCAGGGTGAGGAGGGAGAAGAAACGGGAAGCCTCCTTTATGGACATCCGGGAGATCCGTTCAATGGATTGCCCCGCCACGGTAACGGCTAAGCTCTCGGGGCGCAGGCGCGCTCCCCGGCAATCGGGGCAGGGATGGAGATTTACGTATTTGCGGTAGATTTCCTCGCGCACGTATTCCGATTCGGTTTCCCGGTGCCTCCTCTCCAGATTGGAAACTACCCCTTCGAAGTAATCCTTTCCGTAGAGGACGATTTTCTGCTGTTCGGCGGATAACCGGGAGAAAGGTTTACGCAGGCTGAATCCATAGTCTTTGGCCGCTTCTTCCAGTAAGTCATAATAGTAATGGGAAGCGGACTTCTTCCAGCGGTGACGGCGGGTAGTGATGGGATTGGACCAGGGCTCGATCGCTCCCGCCCAAATTGACTTTGACTTATCGGGAACGACAAGGTCGGGATCTACTTCCATCTTCGTTCCCAGCCCGCTGCAGGTTTTACAGGCCCCGTAGGGGCTGTTAAAGGAAAACATGCGGGGGGTGAGTTCTTCGTAGCTTACTGCGCACTCCGGACAAGCATAAAGCTCACTGAAGAGCAGTTCCGAATCGCGGCTCTTCTTTTTCTCCGTCCCTTTCACCACGATTACAGTTCCCTGGCCCAATTTGAGGGCGGTTTCCAACGAATCGGTCAGCCTTTTTTTTACCTCGGGCTTAAGAACCAAGCGGTCGACAATAACCTCAATATTATGTTTCTTTTTCTTATCCAGTCTTATATTGCTGCCGATCTCAAGAATTGTTCCGTCTACCCTTACTCTGATAAATCCCGCTTTCTGAGCTTCGGCAAAGACCTTCTGGTATTCCCCTTTTCTTCCCCGGACAAGAGGGGCAAGGATCTGTATCTTCGTATCCTTTGGCAGGCAGAGGACCTGGTCGGTTATTTCCTGCACCGTCTGACCCCGAATATCCCGGCCGCATTTGTAGCAGTGGGGGACTCCCACGCGGGCAAAAAGAAGGCGGAGGTGGTCATGTATCTCTGTTACCGTTCCTACGGTGGAGCGGGGGTTATGGCTTGCCGTTCTCTGCTCGATGGAAATGGCGGGAGAGAGTCCGGAGATACTTTCTACATCCGGTTTTCCCATCTGCTCCAGGAACTGGCGGGCGTAAGCAGAAAGGGATTCCACATATCTCCTCTGCCCCTCCGCATAAATAGTATCAAAGGCGAGGGAGGATTTTCCCGAACCTGACAAACCGGTAATCACCACCAGTTTGTCCCGGGGAATCTCCAAATTTATGTTCTTGAGGTTATGCTCTTTCGCTCCAATAATCTTAATTTTCTTTTCGCTCATCTCTCCTCAACGAATTTCTTCTTTCCCCTTCTTTTCCCTCGCGGCCGGCGGGAGGCAGAGGAGGAAGGTTCGGGGGAATCCCCATAGTAAACCAGCCGCCGCCAGAACTAAGGGGATAAAAAAGACCATAGCCTAATGTCCGGGGTCTAATAGGAGAATTGCGGTTAGGTTAAGGCAGGCTTTATCTCTTGGAGAATTGGAAACGGGCCCTTGCTCCCTTCTGCCCGTATTTTCTCCTTTCCTTCATCCGAGGGTCCCGGGTGAGAAGGTGGGCCTTTCTCAAAATAGGCCTGAGATTGGTGTCCGCATGCAACAAGGCCCGGGAAATTCCGTGTTTCAAGGCTCCCGCCTGACCGGAGAGCCCTCCCCCTGTTACTTTGGCGAAAACATCAAACTTGTCCGCCGTATTGGTCAATTCCAGGGGCTCTCTCACTACTCCTTCGGAAATCTTCCGGGAAAAATATTCGTTTAACGGTTTATCGTTAACTATGATTTTCCCTTCTCCGGGAACCAACTTCACCTGAGCTACTGATTCTTTCCTCCGTCCTACTGCTTGGTATACAACCTTTTCCATAATCAAGCAAACCTCCTCTTATTCCATTTTTTTATTCCTGCTTCAACTGTGGCGAGAGAGATTTCCAGGGATAGGAGCAGCAAGTTAGGTGCGCAAGCAAGAGAAATCTCCTTAAGCGCCTTTTCTATCTCTCCAGGGAAAACATCATCTCGGCCTCGGCAACCAGTTTTCCTTCCACAAAAGCTTTGCCTCTCATTTTCCCTGTTTTCGCCCTCACTTTTATTGTTTCCACCTCAAAGAACAGTTGGTCTCCGGGAACGACCGGCTTGCGGAACCTGGCCCGGTCAATGCCCACAAAATAAGCAAGTTTACCCACGTTTCCCGTAGCGCTCAATAAGAGCACTGCTCCCACCTGAGCCATAGCTTCCACCACCAATACTGCGGGCATAATCGGGCGCCCGGGAAAATGGCCGTTGAAGAATTCATCGTTGATGCTTACATTCTTAATTCCCAGGATTCTCCTTCCCCCGTCTAACTCCAAGATCCTGTCCACGAGGAGGAAAGGATAGCGGTGGGGAAGAATCTTCTGGATGGCATTAATATCGAGAATCTCCACCTCTTCTTTTTCCCGGCAGATAACGGGAAACATCCTTTCTTCTAACTCCTGGATTTTACGCACCAACCTCACGTTGAGGGCATGGCCGGATTTAAAAGCAATAATATGCGCTTTGACGGGGATGCGCAACAAGTAGAGGTCCCCGATCAGATCCAATATTTTATGACGGACAAACTCATCGTCAAACCGCAGGTTCCCTTTATTTAGTATGCCCTCGTCCCCTATTACTATCGCGTTCTCAAGACTCCCCCCCTTGATCAGGCCCTGCTTCTTAAGAAACTCTACTTCTTCCTGGAAACAGAAGGTCCGGGTAGGGGCAATTTCCTTACTGAATATCCCTGGGGAGACCTCGAATGTAGCGTATTGAGTCTTGAGGAAAGGATGGGCATAATTGATGAGGTAACTAATGCGCAATGTGTTGGAAGGGAGGACAATTAATTCCTGGGCGTCTTTGGAAACCCATTGGAAATCTTTGCCGTGCTTCTCCTTTTCCGAAATCCAGAGGGGATCCCGTAAACTGTAGAATTGTTTGGGGCTTTTTTGCTCTACGAGACCGGCCTTCTTGAGAACTTTCACAAAAGGAGCGGAACTTCCATCGTCCACGGGGACTTCGTTGGCATCCACCTCTATGGTTATATTATCAATTCCCAAGCCCCCCAAAGCAGCGAGGAGATGTTCCACAGTATGAACCTCTATTCCCTCTCTTCCCAGGGCAGTCTCCCGGGTATCTTCGCTGACATTGTCCACGTTCACCTTTATGGTCGGGCGCTCGGGAAGATCTGTGCGGATAAAGCAGGCGCCTTCGTTCTCTCCTGCCGGCTTGAAGGTAACTGCCGTCTTGTTACCCGTATGGAGACCGATACCGGCAAAAGATATCTCCTTGGCAATTGTTTTCTGGCACTCCATCTTACCTCCCGCTTTCTATTTTTTCTTCCGCTTTTTCTATTCTCTTACCCAGTCTTTGTAGAGACTTGAAAATCTGAGGGATAACCTTCAATAATTCAGGCAATTTCAGCAGTGCTATCTTGATTTTGTTTTCTTCCCGGTAGGGCCGGGCGGGGAATCCGGAAACCCGGGAATTAGAAGGTATGCTTTTGGTAACTCCGGACTTGGCCGTGACCATCACCCTGTCTCCGATACTGAGATGCCCGGCTACACCGGACTGCCCGGCGAGAGTTACCTTGTTACCAATTTCCACGCTTCCGGAAATTCCCACCTGGGCGACCAGCAGACAGTCTTCTCCCACAGTCACATTATGGGCGATGTGAACCAAATTATCTATCTTTGTTCCTTTTTTCACTGTTGTTACCCGGGTAGTTGCCCGGTCAATAGTAACGTTTGCCCCGATTTCTACATCGTCTTCAATAATCACTTTTCCCACCTGGGGTATTTTGTGATGGACGCCCCCTCCTTCCACAAAACCAAACCCGTCGCTGCCAATGACCGTACCGCTGTGGATGATTGCGTTCTTGCCGATCAAAACTTCTTCCCTGATAACCACCTGTGGATAAATTAAGGCATTATTGCCGATAACAACATTCTTTCCTACACAAACTCCCGGATAAAGAGCGGCCCCGTCACCAATCCGGGCATTATCGCCGATAACCACGTAAGCCTGGACAGAGACGCCTTTCCCCAACGTCACCTTTTTACCCAGAATAGCGGTGGGGTGAATACCTTCCGGCTCCTGCCGGGAAGGAGTGAAAACCTCCAGGACCTTGGCAAAGGCGAGGCGGGGATTATCCACCCGAACAAAGGGCTTAGACAATTTCCTCACTTCAGGGAAGACGATCACCGCGGAAGCCGGGCTCTTCTCCACTTCCTCCAGGTAGCGGGAATTGCAGGCGAAGGTGATTTCTCCCTCTTTCGCTTCCTCGGCGCTGGCTACTCCTTCAATCAACAGACTTTCGTCGCCAAAGACTTTTCCTCCTATTAACTTAGCCAGCTCTTTCAGGCTCTTGCTCATATCTCCTCCTGCCTCTCCGGGATCCTGCCGGAGCCTGCCTCTCTTTCGGGCAGGGTCAGGTAGACGTAGGCGGGGCTGCACCAGGCGCGCCTACTCGACCGCCTCAGGCAAATACTCTTCCGGCCCGCTCACATCTCGCGGGCGTTCGTAGCTTATTCGCACTTATTCGTGCGAATACTCACCCTCTGTTTCCAATTCCTCTTCCTTCCCCTTGTTAAGCTTAGCGAGCACTTCTTCGGTTAAATCCAGGTCTTCCGCTGCATAGAGAAGCTCTCTTTTTTCGATAATCAGGCTGTATCCTCCCTCGATACCCACGCTTTTGATTGCCCTGTAAATCTCTTTCATTATCTCCCGGGCGAGGCCTTTTTCCCGAGTGGAAAATTCTTGTTTCAATTTTTTCGCGGACTTCTCCAATTCTTTTATCTTCTGGTCAATCTCTTTCTCTCTCTTTCTCTTTTCCCTCCCACTGAGGATTACCTTTTGTTCCCGAAGAGATCTCTGGAGTTGGGCTATTTCTTTCTCCCGTTCTTTCATTACCTCATCTTCTTCTTTGATCCCCCGGCTGAACATCTCGGTGGCTCTCTGCGTCTCCCTGTAGCCTTCGAGGATCCGGGGAATATCCACATAACCTACTTTTACATAAACGTCAGCGTTTAGCTTTGCGCTCGGAAATCCCAGGCTAATCAAGAAGATGATTAAAAACAAATTTTTCTTTCTCATGGCTCTCCCCTTATTGAGATAATCTCTCCGGGATTACTTCCATAGGGGCTCCGCCCCTCTGGCGTTCGCTTCGCTCCCGCGCCTAGCTTGGTGCTCCTGCTCGTCGCATCAGGCGCCTCCACGGGGGAAAATCAGATTTTCCCCCGTTCACCTCCTAATCCCCAGCGCAATTTCTCAACTTCCGATGCTCTAAAATAGCAAAAACCTGAGGCCCCGGATTTTAAGCTCCCGGGGTCCGGATTAGAAAAGCGAGATCATGCTAAAATGAATACGGCCTTCCCCTTCCCGGGGGCTATAGCCATAATCCAGGCGAATGGGCATCATCGGTATATAGATCCGGAAACCCACTCCGTAGCCGGTCCTTAGATCAGAGAAGTCTATCTCGTCGGCTTCCTCCCAGGTATTGCCCGCATCGAGGAAAAAAGCAATTCCAAAATTCTTGGCCAGGGGAAACTTGTATTCCGTATTGAGGATCAGCCTGCTTTTCCCCCCCTCGGGGGGACCGAGACTACTCTCTCCGTAGCGTGACTCCGGATATCCCCTCACCGTATCCGCTCCCCCGACATAGAAACGCTCGTATATGGGGACGGTTTCACTATCTCCAAATTCTTCTACAATCCCCAGGCGTAAATGCAGACCGAGAACAAACTTCCAGAAACTGGGGAGAAAAAGACTCGCTTCTGCTTCCGGCTTATAAAAATCATTGGTTCCCCCCAGGACTCCCCCGGCAGACTCGTAAGAGACTTTCCAGGAATATCCTCTTTGGGGATTAAGGTAGTTATCCCGGGTATCGCGGGAGAAAGAAGGAGTAAGACTGCTGGTCTTCGCCCTTCCTTCCTGCTCCTTGATTACTTCGGAGGCTTCTTCTTCTACTTCGGAAATCTCTGTATCCTCGAATTTGTAGCGGAGGCGGGCCCGGTTGAATTCTCTTACCTTTCGGCCAAGGCGCAGATTCCCTCCTTTTCGCTGGCTGGTATAGTATTCCCTTTCCCGGGTCGTATCATAAACATCGAAACCGAGAGAAGTGGGGGTTTGAAAAAGATAAGGTTCGGTAAAACTGAGGCGATAGTTCTGGATTTTTCCTCCAAACTGCCATTCTCCTCCTATCTGCTGGCCTTTTCCCCGAAAATTAATTTCTCTGTAACTTAAGGTCCCCAGGAATCCATCGACAGTACTATAGGCAACTCCCACATTTGCCAGTCCCGTCCTCTGCTCCTTTACTTTGATGACGAGAATGATCGCTTCCTTTTCCTTTCCCCGAACGATTTCTCTCTCTATGTCCTCAAAAAATCCCAGGTTAAAGATTCTCTGGAGGCTTCTCAGCAATTTCTTCCCGTTGTAAATATCTCCTTCCCCTAAAGTCAGCTCCCGGCGAATTACGTAGTCTTCGGTCTTAAGGTTGCCTTCTATGCGGATCTCTTCCACGTAAGCAACTTTCCCTTCTTCAACCTCGAGGAGGATATTTACACTTTCTTCTTCCTTTTCGATCCGCCGGGGGAATAAACGGGCAAATATATAACCTTCTTCTTCGTAGAGGAGGGGAATATTCTTCAAATAATCCTTTTCAAACTTGCTTTTGCGAAATACATCGCCCTGCCTGGTTTCCATATTCTCCTTGATTATTTCCGGGGAAAAAACCTTGTTACCCCTGATTTCAATTTTTCCCACCCGGAACTGGAAACCTTCCTCAATTTCGAATTTAAGGTAGATCCTTTCTTTCTTTTCGTCGAAGGAAACTTCCGCGGGAGAAACTTTTGCCTCCAGGTATCCCCGATCATGGTAAAGAGTGAGTATTTTTGCTCTGTCCTCCTCAAAACTCTCCGGGCGGTAGAATTTCCTGGTTTCCATCCGGCGAAGGATTCTTCTGCGGGAAAAGGCTTTATTTCCCTCAATACGGATTTCCTTTATTCTCATTTTCTTTCCCTCTTGAAGGGAAAATGTTATTTTGGTTTTGTTTTCCTCCCTCTTCAGAAGAAAGGAGGGATCGACCCGGGCGAGGTAGTATCCTTCTTCCTGATAGAGACGGAGAATCCGGAGAACAGCTTCCTTCACTTCCTTACGATTGAAGAGGCCGCCCTTCTTCAGTTCCAGGGCTTCCTTTATCTCCTCAAATCCAAAGGCCTTGTTTCCTTCTATTATTATCTCCTCAATCAGCGGTCTTTCCTGGACCTTGAAGGTCAACCTTACCCCTTCCTCCTCCCGAGAGAGATCAATACCTACGTCCCGGAAATAACCGAGGGAGTAAATTGCTTTCAAATCTCCCCGCAGAATCAGCGGGGAAAACTTTGCATCAACCTTGGATTTGATTACTCCCCGGAGACCACTTTCCAGGGTTCTCTGTTTTCCTTCAATATTTACTCCCCGGATAAGCAAACCTTCGAAATCTTCCGTCTTTCCTCCAACCGGCGGGGCAAGAACAATAACAACTGCCAGGAGGAACAGTATTAGTCTCTTCTCCATTATCCAGTCCCGTTAAAATTTTATCCTTTTTTCTATTTCTACTCTCTGCTCTTTCTCTCCGTTTTCTCCCGGTCCTACCTTGTATTTTATCACTTCTCCGTTTTTCAGGGTATACTCCAGGCCCATTTCCTGTTCCATTCCTAATTCTTTCTCCCTCTCGCTTTTCAGGCTCATTTCGTAGGTAAGATATAGATCTTCCGTAAGGTATTTGCCCAGAGCAAAACGGGTCTCTCCCAGGAGATTGATTCCCAGAGAAACTTCGGCGGAATCTGGCTCCTGGGAATTTTCTAGAATGCGCTCGACTACTTCCGTTCTTATTCTGAAAAGGCTCAGATTCAAATATCTCCTGAACTTTTTCTCCAGGGGATCAACGAGAGCGGAATGTATTCCTCCCCCTACCAATTTGCCTATTCCCCAGGAAAGAGCTTCCTCTACATCCTTGCTGCTTAAATCCTCGTATTCCGCTCCCCAACGTAACAGAGAGACTATTTCCCGCCGGGAAAGAAGAGAATCGGAAGAAAGGTTGGGTTTCAAGCTGCCTAATTCCCCTTCCAGATTAAGAATTATCCTCGTATCGCCCTTGCGAGTCTCGGCCCTCCCGCTCAAGAAGCCTTTGCGGTTTTCCTTGAATTCAAGGTTGGCTTCCATTATCTCGAACTCCGTACCGAGATAGATTATCGTTCCCCTTGCAGATTCTAATTGGCCCAGGGATTCCCACTGCCTCCCCCGGTTTTGGAGATGAAGTTCGCCGCCTTTCTTTATTTCCAGGTTTACATACCTATTATAATACCTGACGTCCCTCCCAATTTCCAGTTCTAGATCATAGTCGTAATCATAGACTATCCCGGGAAAATAAGATACGGCCGGGTCAGCTTCTCCGGTCTTACTCGCCCTGATTTGCGGAGGATAGGTGAAGTTGCCGTTGGCCAATTCTATCTTCCCCTTTATTTCCTCCGGCCCGATAAAGAGGTGCAGGGAAAGTTCTCCTTCCAGGAATCCGGGAAGACTGATTTTCATCTTCCCCTTATTAA
>SDBT01016464.1_pt1 | contig 11698 bp, 12 predicted proteins | sample 2277101 | NCBI WGS metagenome assembly SDBT01 (sample SAMN10404973, study PRJNA504765) | marine sediment metagenome | isolation source: marine sediment core GS10_PC15, 103 cmbsf | place: Arctic Ocean: Southern Knipovich Ridge | collected 2010
GCTGCCCATTTCGTTCTTTTTCCAGTTATTTTATTAATCTTCCTTTTTAGGTTAGTGATTGGATTGTGCCCAAGGGTTTCAATACCAACAACAAAACCGTCTGGCTTAATAACCCTGGCAAGTTCGGGAAGGGCTTTGTTTAAATCGAGGGAAGAAAAAGTCCCTCTGTCAAAAACAACATCAAAATAATTCTCTGGAAATTTCAGATTTTCACAGTCCATTATTAAAAACCTAATTTTTTTAGTTAAGTTTTTTTCTCTTGCTTTCTGTCTGGCTATTTCTAGAGATTTTTCAGAAAGATCAACTCCAACAACTTTTTTCCCGCATTCAGCCAACTGCCTGGAATAAATTCCGTCGCCGCATCCGTAATCCAAAATTACCCTATCTTTTGTTTTCTCTTTTAAAACTTTATCTAAGAATCTGTGGCTGTTTAGCAGTTGAGGGACAAAACCTTTGGAATTTTCCCCGTTTCCACGCGTTCGTTTCAGCCATTCTCGGGATTTTTTATCATAATATTCAATTTCTTTTTGTTTTCTTAATTCCATTTAATTCAAGATTATATATTTATACCTTAGCGAATCAAGGTTCTCGAGTAGAGCGAGAGGTTCTTATTTCTTAAATAATTTTATTAATCCCCAAATTGAACCTAATCCATACCCTATGTGGCGGGAAGCAAAAACAACAGGAAGAGTAAAAAAATATCTCAAATCTCGTTTCTGCCAGGCAATTCCAAAAGAGAAAAAAACAGCAACTGGAATATACACCCAAATACTTATAGGAAAAGTTAAAATAAAAGCAAGAGGAATATAGTGTCTTAGTTTTAAGGGTGTTTTAATAAACTTTAAAGGATAAATTGCCCAAATTCCGTCTCTTAAATTATGAAGAAAAAAATCCTTAAGATTAAATTTTGGATAATAATAAGATATAATATCTGGCACCAAAAGAATTTTACCGCCAGCTCTTTTTAATCTTAAATTAAGCTCCATATCCTCGCTTCCACCAATAAAGTTTTCATTAAAAAGCCCTATTTTTTTAAAAATTTCTTTTTTATAACATCCTCCAAAAATTGTATCAACTCTTCTTATTTTTTTTGAGCCCATTCTAAAATGAGAGCCACCGACTCCAAAAGGATGAGATAAAGAAAGAGCAATAGATTTGGCTATTATTGTGTCTTTAAAAGGAATGGTTTTTATTGCCCCACCAACATTATCAGCTTTGTACTTTTTTAAGTATTCTACACATTTTGAAACATAATCTTTATCATAAACAGCATGGGAATCCATCCGAACAATAATCTCTCCCTTAGAATTTTTAACTCCTATGTTCAAAGCCGAAGGAATAAATTTTTTAGGATTGTCCAAAAGTTTAACAGAAGGATACTTTTGAGAATAGTTTCTAATAATTTCTTTTGTTCTGTCTTCTGACATCCCATCTATAACCAAAACCTCCAATTTTTCTTTCGGATAATTTTGGGCAATTACAGAATCTAAACACTTTCCAATATATTTTTCTTCATTCCGACAAGGAATAACTATCGAAACTAAAATCGTCATAAAGAACAAAACCTAAATTTTTTGGCAAATTTATCTATTAAAACGTTTATTGCAACAGCTGAAAAAATAATAACCAAACCCATAGCCGGTATCATATAGCGTAAAATAGAAACAGCAAGAAAGGTCATCCCCCAAAAGTAAAATATTATAGCTAAAAATAAAATTATACCTTGAATTTTATTTTTGGCAGCTTTAATTCCGTATAGTAATCCAAAAAATCCTGTAATAAGATATAAAAGCTGAACTGCCAGGATTTTCCCTTCCCACCACTGTTCGGAAGTGGCATACCAGGACCTAGCCAGTTTCAATCCTATTAGTTTTAGAACAGGAATGGGCCTATTTATTATTTCTCGGCTAAAGAATCGAATAATCTTAACCTCACTACTTAAATCTTCGGTCTTTGTCCGCTCGATTAAAGACATAAGGTCATTTGAGGGGACCGCTTGCTCACTCTCATTCTCTACCAGGGCTGAAAGAGCAGTAATACCTTGAACAAAATTTCCGGTTCCTATAGCAGAAATAGGGAAAAAACCGCCAGTTTCAGAGAAAATGCAAGCTTCCCAAAAAAGAAAAGGCAGCAAAGCTCCTATTAAAAAAATAAGAGTAAAACAGAGTTTTCTTTTTATTTTTGCCTTTAAAAAGAAAAAAATAAATAAGGCAAGAAGGAAAGGCAAGAACAAACCTATACAGCGGATAAGAGAAGACAGGCCCAAAATGACTCCTCCCAAAAAAGCAAATCTTAATTTTTTTCTTTTTAAAGTTAGAATATAAAACAAAACACCGGCGAATAATAAAGAGATGAAGGGTGCTTCAGTGTTGGGGTTTTTAATAAACCAAAGGTTGAAAGGATAACTCATCCATAAAAACGAAGCAATTAGGGCAATTTTTTTATTAAAAATTTCTTTAGCAATGAAAAATAAAAAACAAGAAGAAACAGCTGTTAAAATAATATTTAATACAACAACTAAGTCAAGCTCATCAATTCCTGTTAATTGAGATATGGCGAAAACCCCTGAGAGAATAACTGGAAAACCTGGTGCAATATAAAAAATATAATTTCCTTTAACCGTAATTCCTTCTCCTTTAAGAATATTATCAGCGATTGGTTTATACCAAGTAAGGTAATCGGTACCAGGATGCCTGTGCTCAACAGGTCCTATATTTTTAAAGAAGATTAAAAAAATAAGTGAGCAGAAAACAGAAGCAAGAAAAATACCAACTATTAAATATTTTTTATTATGATAAATATTACCAAAGAAGTTTAAAATTAATCCCATAAAATTTTGGAGAGTTGATTTTTTTTGCTTATTTTTTTATAATAAATTATATTATACCATTATTCAAAGCCAAATTTTCAAAAAAAATAATCTTATGTTTAAAACTATTCTTTTAATATCGGTAGTGCCCTTTTTGATAACTATTAGTCAGGTTTTTTTAAAAAAGGGGTTGATAAAAATCGGAGGAATTGAAACAGCTACTTTTTCAGAATTTGCTGGAAGTTTTCTAAAGTTGTTCTCTGAAATATATATTTACATCGGTGCCTTTATTGCTGTATTAGGCGCTTTTATCTGGTTAATTATTATCTCAAAGAAAGATTTAACTCTCGCTTTTCCTATTTCCAGCGGCATCTTTCTTATAATATTATTTTTATCTTCCTGGCTTTTTCTTGGTGAAAATATAACCATCTGGAGAATAATCGGAACAGTAATTATTTTAATTGGCATCTCATTATTCTTTAAATAAAATTATAGTAATAAAATAATTATGAATAAAAGAATTTTCATTTTTCTTTGGGTTTTTTTAAAGCTAAATGGCAAACAATTTCAGTAATTTCCTGTTTTATTTTTTCCAACCTAACGATGATTTTAAAAAGGATAAAAAAGATAAGAAGAATGGAAAAGTAAATTGCCGCATCTATTCCCCTTCCCATCCCTACTAATCTTCTTTCTAAAAAGCTGGTAACTTGGGGCATGACAGCAGTTATTAATATTATTAGCCAAAGAATTAGCCAAAACAAAAAAGTGGATAAGGTAATTTTATTTTTTTTAAAATCAGCTACCGTTTTAACCAGTATTAAAATTATTGAAATTGCAACTAAAATTTGAAGCTGAGTCATAAAATTTACTTAGTAAACTTTAAAATTAAAAGTTTTATTAAGGTTTTAAGTCCGACAAAAAACCCTTGACCTTTAGAAAGAGAATAAGGAGTGTAAATCGCCTTAATTGGCGCCTCTTTAAATTTTAATTTGTGGAATTTGATTTCTTTCATTATTTCTGAAGACACTTCCATGCCGCTGGTAAAAATTTCTAAATTCTCAGCCACTTTTTTACTAAAAGCTCTCATCCCTGACTGGCTGTCAGTAGTCCAAATCCCAAAAAGAAAAAAAGTTATAAGATTGAAAAAGTAATTACCCGTCCTTCGAAAAAGTGGCATTTTTTGGGGGTTAAGAAATCGAGAACCAATAACAATATCAGCTTTCCCTTCTACTATCGGCGTTAAAAGACAAGGAATTTCTTTTGGACTATGCTGACCATCGGCATCTAAGGTTACAATGATATCTGCTTCATCTAATAGAGCGGCCTTGACTCCAGTGCTCAATGCTCCTCCGAGACCACGATTAATCAGATGATGATAAACTTTTACTCCACTTTGGTAAGCTATCTGATAAGTTTTATCTTCAGAACCATCATCAATCACAATAATATTATCGGTATATTTTTTAACACCATTAATAACCCAACCGATGTTTTTCTCTTCGTTATAAGCTGGAATGATTGCTACTAATTTCATATATATTGAATTTTTTGCTAATCCAAACTTTTACTATTTTATCACAATATTTTTATTAAGTAAACTCTTTAACTTTGAAATGATCCGGATAAAAAATTTCTAATTAAGGTAACTTTAACTCTTTTTTATAAAATACTCTAATGCTTCAATAGTATTTAAAAATTCTCTCGGTTTTGGTTTGCTTGTTTTGTTTTCTTTATATTCTTTATGGTATTTATTATCACGGATTAATTTTAAAACCTTGATAAACTTCTCTTTGCTGTCAATATATTCAATCCCGTCAGAATTTTTATAACAGTCCCCAAGAATTTCCTGAGAAGGTAAATCTAATGATAATATTGGTTTCTCTGGACACTGTAAAGTTGTAGTGAAAAGAACGCTGCTGGCTGGTGGAAGTCCTATAATAACATCACTCATTTCAATATATTTTTCTACTGGCTCAGATGGATTAATAAAAGTAACAAGGGGAGAAAGAGCTTCAAATATCTTTTTTAATTCATCAGCTTTTGGGGTAACGGGATGTGGCTTTATAAAAATTTTCCATTCTTTAAGCGTATTGACAATCAAACTAACAGTTTTTATCCTCTTTTTTTGCATCTCGGTTTCTTCAATTAAAGAACAACCATCTCTTTCAAATCCGTAAGGCTCCCCTGGATATAATAACAGAAAGTTTTTTGTTTTGTTTTGAGTCTTGTTTTTTAAATCCAAAAAATGCGCCTTCTCAAAAAATCTCTTAGTATTTTCTCTTTTTAGAGGATGTTCAAGAATGGCTAATTTTTTTTCAGGAATTCCCTCTTTTAGGCTTAAATTGTAATCTTGTTTTGAACAAACAATGCGGTAATCGGCTCTAAAGCCTGACATACTATATAAAATTATGCTTGATTTGCCAGGAAACGGCGCTTGACCCATTGAAAGAGGTAATATCCAATTATAAAAAAGATACCCCAAGTATTTTCTAATTTTTACAAATAAAAACTTTAATCTGAAAGGAAGAAAGGAAGGCAAACTAAAATAAGTATGCGTTAAATCTGTTCTTAAGGACATCTCTTTGGCTGCTGATAAACGAATGTCTGAATTAAGAACAATGTAAAGAGCATTTATCTTTTTAGCAAGTCTCATTAAATAAAAATCAAAAAGACAGGTGTCGCCGGGCATTATAATTATAGTTGGTTTATACTCCCGAATAATATTTTTTGCTAATTTATAAACATAAAAATTTTTAGCTAATAAATCCCTTTTCTTTATCATGGCTTGCTCAACCGGCACAATTTCTTCTAATTTAGGGAACAATTTCTTATTTTTGAGAATTTCTTCTGTCTCTTTATCTAATTTTTCCGAAAGCAAAATTACCGGATAAACCTGGCAAATCTCGTAAAGATTTGCTATGGAAGTGGTCCTGAAAGCCCTTGAAATACCTGTATAAAAAATCACCTTAGGATTTGTTTGATTATTTTTTTTCATAATGTCTGGCCCCTCTAAACTTAGTTTCTCCTTTAAAATATAAATTGTAAAAATCCTCTATTAATCTATTGGCTCCCTCCATATCTTTTGTTGTGTGTCTAAAATGGTCAATTATTAATTCTTTGTTTGCTTCAAAAAGTAATTTATAAAATTTCTCTTCTGGAATATCGGTGAAGTTAACCATTAATAAATCTGAATTCTTAAATTTGTCAAAAAAATCTTCTGGTCCAGATAACAATCCTTTTTCTATTGCCTCATAATAGAGCTCGCAGCCAGGATAAGGCGTAATCGGTCTAATGGTTCTAATTTGGTCGTAGGTGTTATATTTTTTGATAAAGTTTACATTATTTCGTAATGATTCTTCGGTATCTCCCTTATTGCCCCAAATGAAATTTAGACCGAGCCCGATTCCTATTTTTCTGGATATTTCTGCTGCTTTAATATTTTGTTCAACCGTAGTATTTTTCCTCATCAGATTTAAAACATTCTGGTCTGATGATTCCATGCCAAAATTAACAAATTGACACCCAGCTTCTTTCAATGCTTTAGCAATCTCCTCATCGAATAAATTAACTCTGGCTTGACAATAAAATTTTATTTTAAGATTATTTTTTTTAATCGTCTCATAAAAATCAAATATTCTTTTCTTGGAAAAAATAAAGAGCTCATCTTGTATATGAAAATAAGTTACTCCGTAGTTTTCCTTTAAAATCTTCATTTCTTCAACAACGTTTTCCAGACTTCTAAATCGTATACCTTGTTCCATTCTGTAGCAAAAATTACATCTATTAACACATCCTCGGCTAGTTAGAATTCCTAAGGCCTTATCTTTTTTATCCATCCCAAAGAGTCTCAAACAAGTTGTATATTTTTCCATTGGAAACAAAGACCATTCTGGAAATGGAAGGGAGTCTAAATTCATAACTGGTTTTCTTCTTTCATTAATTACAATTTCATTTCCTTCGCGATAAGCAATGCCTTTTATTTGAGAGAGATTCCCCTTTTCAAGTTTAGATTTTAAAAGCTCAACAATAGTTCCTTCAGCTTCCCCCATCGTCACCACATCGGCCTTAGTTTTTTCTAATACATATTCTGGTATTGAGCTAGGACCGGGTCCACCCAAAACCAACCAAGCATTTTTCTTAAATTTATTAACTATCTCACACAGGTCTAATATTGTTTCTCTAAATCTGGCTGCTAAAAAGCCAACACCAATTAAATCATAACTATTGTTTTCCAAAAAAAGCTCAGCTAATTTTTCGTTTGAATAATGAAAAACATCTTGGCAGCATATCTTGACATCAACTCCTTCTTTTTTTAAGACAGCAGCAAGATAACCCATTCCTAATGGAAAATCATTGTCCTCTTGATAAACATCGTGAATAATAAGTAATACTTTTCCTTTTTGATTCACAAAATTAAATCTATTACTTCTCTGATTGCTCCCTCTCCACCTTTTTTCTTAGTGATATAATCTGCAACTTTTAGCACCTTTGGATAAGAATCAGCTACTGCCGCCCCAATTCCTGCCTTTTTAATGCATTCTAAATCATTAATATCATTGCCGATAAAACAAACATTCTCTAATCTTAAGTTTCTTTTTTTAACTTCTTTCAAAAATAATTTATATTTTTCATCAATCCCTTGCCAACATTCTATTTTTAATTTTTTGCACCTGGCTTGGACCACCTTATTTTTTTCTTTGGAAATAACCACTACTTCAATTCCTTTTTTCTTTAGCATCTCAATTCCCAAACTATCGCCTCTATTACAAAAGACAGACTCTTTTCCATCTTCGGAAACCAAAACCCGGTTGTCAGTCATCACTCCATCAAAATCAAGCACCAGTAATTTTATTTTTTTTAATTTTTTAGTTATGTTTCCCATTTTCAAAAAGTTCCTTTTCTACTAATCCACAGATAATATGCCCTGCGGTAATATGGCCTTCTTGAATCCTCGGTGTATTATCTGAAGAAACATTAAGCAAAATATCAACAATATCTTTCATTTTCCCTCCACTCCTCCCGGTAAAAGCAACTGTTTTAGCTCCCCTTTCTTTAGCTTTCAAAATTCCTTTTATTACATTTTCTGAGTTTCCGCTGGTACTGATACCAATAACTATATCTTTATCATCGACCATACTTTCAACCTGTCTTTCAAAAACCTGGCTAAAACCATAATCATTTCCAACAGCTGAGATTATTGAAGTATTTGTTGTTAGAGCTATAGTGGGTAAGCTTTTTCTTTCTAATTTATACTTTCCAACAAATTCTGCTGCAATATGCTGAGCGTCAGCAGCTGAGCCTCCATTGCCGAATAAAACAACTTTGCCTTTATTTTTATAGCAATTAATAATCATCTGAACAATTTTCTCTATTTTATCTACATCTAACTCGCTCATCACTTTTATATGTTCCTCTAATTCAGTATTTATTTGTCTTATCATAGTTATTTAACCTTTCTTAATTTTTCAAGTATTGGTTTTTCACTTTCGTAAACTCTTTTTTTGCCATCTCCCAATATTCTTGATACTATTCTTATATTTTTGACTAACTTTTGAAGACCCTGCGGCTCCACGCTTGCTGATTGATCAGATCCCCACATCGCTCTGTCCAAAGTAATATGTCTTTCCACCACGCTCGCTCCCAAAACTACTGCTGCTGCTGCTGGAAATAAACCAACTTCGTGACCGGAATACCCTATCGGTGTGTTAGACTGACTTTTTAGCCGTTCTATTACTTTTAGATTAAGCTCTTCTGGTTCAGACGGATAGGTTGAGGTGCAATGCAATATTATTAAATCATCTTCTCCTAATATGCTCACCGCATGTTTTATTTGCTCTTCTGTGCTCATTCCTGTAGATAATATCACGGGCTTTCCTTTGGATTTTACATGTTTCAGCAATTCATCGTCTGTCAAAGAAGCAGAAGCTACTTTGTAACAAGGAACGTTAAATTTCTCTAAGAAATCAACGCTTTTTACGTCCCAAGGAGAAGCAAACCAGATTATATTTTTTTCTTTACAATATCTGTCAATTTCTTGATACTCTTTTTCACTAAACTCAAGGCCTCTTTTAAGGTCGCCATTAGTGGAACCAAAAGGATTTTCTCTTGGCTTTGCTAATTCTTCAGGAGTATAAACAAGCTCAATGGTTCTCTTTTGAAACTTAATAGCGTCGCACCCTGCAGAAACCGCCTCATCAATAAGTTTCTTGGCTATATTTATGTCTCCGTTGTGGTTTATGCCTATCTCTGTCACTATAAAAACCGGACATCCATCTCCTATTTCTTGGCCTCCAATTTTTACTATTCTTTTCTTATTTTCCTGTTCCATTTTTTTATAGGATTTAATTTTTATTATTTCGACCTTTATAACCAATAAATTACCAGCAAGTCCTGCCTCCATCAATAATGAGGGTGGAACCGGTCATATATGAAGAAGCATCAGAGATTAAAAACAAGATAACGGCTTTATACTCGTCCTGGTCTGCCATTCTTCCCAAAGGAATTAAATTAGTAAGTTTTTTTAGAAACTCCTCATCTTGTTGGTTATATACTCCGCCAGGACAAATAGCGTTTACTCTTATGTTTTTTTCCGCCCAATAGGTTGCTAAATATTTAGTCAAACCAATTAACCCATGCTTAACCACGGAATAAGTAACAGGCTTTACCATTTGTTGTTTTTCTTCTAATCCTTTCTTTCGGTAAATACGCTGGTCAGGAGCAATTATTCCTAAGTCAGAAGATATGTTTAATATAACTCCCTTGCCCTGCTCTGCCATATAACCTCCGAACACTTGGCTGCAAAAAAATGCTCCTTTTAATCCAATATCTAAATCATCCTGCCAAATACTCTCGGGAAAATTTTCAAAACGGCTCCAATTTTTTTGTTCTTCAGTGTCTTCCACTTTTGGATTATTGGCTGCATTGTTAATTAAAACATCTATCCGATTATATTTCTTTAAAATTTCTTCTTTTATCATTTCTAAATCCTTTTTATTGGTAATATTTACCCTAAAGGCTAAAACTTCTTTTTGATACTGATTTTTTAAAGAAGAAACTGCTTCATTTATTTTTTCCTGGTTAATGTCTAATAGAACAGGAATACCATCAGCATCTAAAATAGCCCCGGCATGCTTCCTTCCTAAAAATCCGGCACCACCGGTAATAACGCAGACCCGTCCGTTAAGCTTAAACTTGTCTAATGTTTTGGTTATTTTATCCATTTTTTTATTTTCATTGATTCTTTTATTTTTAATGCAAGTTCCAAACTTTTCCTGCCCTCAGCAACATTAAGAAAAGTGTCTTTCCCTTTTCTAACGCAGTCTAAAAAATAAGATATTTCTTTAACAAATAAATCATTCCTTTCTGTTTTGTCTTTTTTTTCTTTAACTAAATCCCCTTTTTCGTTATAAAGTTCATATTTATTCTTTAGTAAATCTACAAATAAAGTTTTATCTGTAAATTGAATTTTAAATTTTCTAACTTCTTTTGTTTGGGCATAAGATAAATTCAAATAAACTGAGATGAGTTTTTGGTCTATTTTGTATTCCAGAATTGACATTACAGTGTCTTCAATGTCCATTTTAAAATCGCTAAGCTTGCCGCCTACAGCTAAAAGCTTTTTTGGCAAACCGAATAAATAATATATAAGGTCAATCTCGTGAATAAGGCCCAAAACTGCTCCTCCCCCAAGGTCTTTTCTGGCAGCATATCCTTTTGAGTAATCCTCGTATTTGTGATGCGAGGGCAAGAAAGTATTCCACTCAAAAGAGGCGGTGATAATTTTTTTAAAGTTTTTTTCAATAATTTGCTTCACACTTTTAATTAAAGGATCAAATCTCGTTTGATAACCCACCATAGAAATTAACTTTTTTCTCTTTATAACCTTCTGCAGTTCATCTAATTTATCTAAGCTGTTGCCGAGCGGCTTTTCAATGAATAAATTGCTCCCTTCTTTTCCAAACTCTAAAGCGGTTTTTATATGGAAAATGCTTGGATTGGCAATAAAAACAATATCTGATTTAATTTTCTTTGCTTCTTTTAAAGATTTTGTGGTTTTGATATTATAATATTCGGCTATATTTTTTACCTCAAAACGCTTGCCTTCTTTTATCACTCGGTGAACATCAACATCTCTTATTAAACCAAAAAGCTGGATGTTATCCTTTATTATTTTTTTCTTTTGTAACTTCTTAATATTCTGAAGATGCCTTTGACCTATTGAACCAAGACCAACAAATAAGATTTTCATGGTTTAAGTTCTTTTAATATATTTTTTAATAGTGGTAAAATTGTTCTCAGCTTCTTCTAATGGAATAGGAGATATGCAGGTTTCCAAAATCATAAAACCGTTAAATGATATCTCTTTAAGAGCCTTGAATGCTTGATTAAGTTGTTCTAAATTCTTCCTGATTCTAATATTCATATTATTTTCTTTATCTTTTATGTGGACGTGGTTTATATAATTTTTCAATAATATTATTTCATTATAAAGATTAGATCCATGACCAATATTATTCCCTAAATCATAACAGATGCCAATGTTGGTAAATGAAAACTTCTTGAATTCGTCATTAATTATCTCTGCCGGAAAGTCAATTTCTAAGGAAAAATATAAATTGTTTTTCGCCAAAATTTGGTCATATTTTGAGAATTTCTTTAAAGCTAAAAATAGCTCTTTTTTGTCAACCAATTTATTTTCTTCAAAGAAGGGTATTATAAAATTAAAGTTTTTTATTCCTTTGAAGTTATCAATCAATTCTTCCATTATTTTAAAAAATAAAGCTTCGTTTTTTAATAGGGAATAATCACACAATTGATCTGCACAAATTGATTTGCATTTCAACTCATTCTTATTAACCTGAGAAAAAATATCGTTATTATTTAATATAT
>SDBT01016466.1_pt1 | contig 11697 bp, 10 predicted proteins | sample 2277101 | NCBI WGS metagenome assembly SDBT01 (sample SAMN10404973, study PRJNA504765) | marine sediment metagenome | isolation source: marine sediment core GS10_PC15, 103 cmbsf | place: Arctic Ocean: Southern Knipovich Ridge | collected 2010
GCCGTCGACGCCTCACTGGCCAAGGGGGACGGCGTGCTGCTCGTCTCCGACGTGGTCAGCTCCGGCATCCTGGAGCGGCGCTGCGTCAGGCGGCTCTCCGCCGAAGGCGTCCACGTGATCGTCGTGGCCTGGGCGTCATACTGACCGGCAGCCCCCCGCGCACCTGTTGTCCGCCCCCCGCGCCCGCCGTATAATGCCCGCCTCCCCAACGGGGACCGCCCCGTTGGGGGCCGCCATCTACAGAGGTCAGACGAATGGAACGAGTGCGAGTGGGCGTGATCGGGCTGGGTACGTTCGGGCAGGCGCACCTGACGGCTTACGCAGACCATCCCGGCGCCGAACTGGCGGCCGTCTGCGACCTGAATGAGGAATGCCTTCGGGCAGCCGCCGGCAAGCACGGCGTCGACGCCGCCTTCACCGACTACCGCGAGCTGCTGGCCGTGCCGGACCTGGACGCCGTCTCCATCGTCACGCCCGACTTCACGCACACCGACATCGTCGTGGCCGCCATCGAGGCCGGCAAGGCCGTCCTGGTCGAGAAGCCGCTCGCCACCACGCTGGCGGACTGCGACCGGATGGCCGAGGCGCTCGAGGCCAACCCTGTGCCCTTCATGGTCGACTTCCACAATCGCTGGAACCCCGGCGTGTCGGAAGCCAAGAAGGCCATCGACGCCGGCGACATCGGGCGGATCGAGATGGCCTACCATCGCCTCTCCGACACCATCTACGTGCCCACCGGCATGTTGTCCTGGGCCGGGCAGTCGGGGGTCGACTGGTTCCTGGCCAGCCACTGCCTGGACACGCTGCGCTGGCTGCTCGACGACGAGGTCGCCCGCATCTACTCCGTAGCCGGCTCGCGCGTGCTGAAGGGCATGGGCATCGACACGCCCGACTACTACCTGTCCACCGTCACGTTCCGCGGCGGCGCGAACGCCGTCATCGAGAACTGCTGGATCCTGCCCAACTCGAGCCCCAGCATCGTCGACGCCAAGCTGGCACTCGTGGGCGAGAAGGGCACGCTCTACTTCGACCCCAAGCCCGACCGGCTCCTGAAGCTCACCGCCGACTCCATCAAGACCGTCGACACCTGCGGGGTCGTCGAGGTGCACGGCCGGGCGGTCGGCTTCTGCCTGGACAGCATCAAGCACTTCGTTGACTGCCTGCTGGCCGGCTGCGCCCCCATGGTGGGCATCGAGGACGGCCGGGCGGCCACGCAAGCCATACTGGCGATGGAGGAGTCCGTGCGCACCGGCGCCCCGGTCGATCTGTGAGTGGCACTTGACGGGGCCGAACGGCCCTAAAGCCTTTGTCTCGCAGGGGAAACGCCGAGTCGCCGGCCGGGGGGCCGGCCTCGTTTCCCCTTGAAGCGGCGGCCCTTTCTGCTATAATCGGACGGAGTGTGTCGGCGGTCGGGGTGTGTCCTTGCCCGGCGGCCGGCACGTCGATGCCCCCTGTCCGGATCGGTTTGCGCCATCCCCGTGCGTAGAGAGCGCTGCCCGTGTCGGCGGGGGCCGGTGCACGCCCTGCTCCTGACAGATCGGCTGATGCCCGTTGTTCGAGACGCTGACCAACACGATGGAGGGCTTCTTCGCCAGCCTGCGGAGTAAGCCCCGGCTGACGGAGAAGAACATCCGCGACGGGCTCAAGGAGGTGCGGATCTCACTCCTGGAGGCGGACGTTCACTACCGCGTGGTCAAGGACTTCGTTGCGCGCGTCACCGAGCAGGCCCTCGGCGAGCAGGTGATCCGGGGCGTCAACCCGGCCCAGCAGATCGTCAAGGTCGTCCACGACGAGATCGAGGCCCTCATGGGGCCCGTGGACACGTCGATACCGATGAGGCAGGACGGCCCCACGGTCCTGATGCTGTGCGGGCTGCAGGGCAGCGGCAAGACCACCACGTGTGCCAAACTGGCCGTGCACCTGCGGGACAACTACTCGTGCTCGCCGCTGCTGGTCGCCGCGGACGTGCATCGCCCGGCCGCCATTGACCAGCTCGAAGTGCTCGGCAGACAGATAGGCGTGCCCGTCGTGAGCGACCGCAGCGCCGGGGCCGTGATGGTCGCCATGAAGGCCCGGTTCGAAGCGGCTGAGAAGGGCCTCGGGCCCATCATCATCGACACGGCCGGCCGGCTCCACATAGACGACGACATGATGGAAGAGCTGCGCCAGTTGAAGGCCCGGGCCAAGCCCGACCAGATATACCTGGTTGCCGACGCCATGACGGGCCAGGACGCCGTGACCAGCGCACTGGAGTTCAACCGCATCATCGAGTTCGACGGCATCATCCTGACCAAGCTGGACGGCGATGCGCGCGGCGGCGCGGCGCTCTCCATCAAGGCCGTCACGGGCAAGACAATCAAGTTCGTGGGTCTGGGCGAGAAGCTCGACAAGTTCGAGCCGTTCCACCCCGACCGCATGGCCGACCGCATTCTGGGCATGGGCGACGTGGTGGGCCTGGTCGAGCGCGCGCAGGAGGCCATGGACGAGGAGGACGCCCAGCAGCTCGAAGAGAAGCTGCGCAAGGCCACCTTCGACCTGGAGGACTTCCGCAAGCAGATCCGCACGCTGCGTAAGATGGGCCCGCTGCGCGACATCCTCAGCCACTTGCCCGGCATCGGATCGAAACTGGGGGAGATGGAGGACTTCGACGACAAGGAAGTGGACCGCGTCGAGGCCGTCATCAACAGCATGACGCCCGAGGAGCGGCACCAGCCCGAACTCATAAACGCCAGCCGGCGCCAACGCATTGCCATGGGCAGCGGGTCCGAGCCGGTGGCCGTCAACCAGTTGCTCAAGCAGTTCAAACAGATGCGCAAGATGATGCGCAAGCTTGCGCGGGGCGACATGTCCGCCCTGATGGAAGCCATGCCCGCCGGCATGGCCCAGATGCCCGGCGGCGGACCGATGGCGGGAGCCGCCCGGGGCGGCTCGACCAAGAAGCGCAGACCCAAGCGCTCCAGGCGCAGGCGAAGATAGAGAGAATCGACCTTACCCCACTGAAGGCAGAGACCGAATGGTGAAGATCAGACTGGCAAGAGTCGGACGCAGGAACAAGGCCTACTGGCGCATCGGCGCGTTCGATGCCAAGACCCGCCGCGACGGCCGGCCCCTCGAGTACCTGGGCTCCTACGATCCGCATCAGGAGAAGGACGAGGACAAGGTCACGATCAAGCGCGAGCGCGTCGAATACTGGCTTAGCCAGGGCGCCCAGCCGACGGAGACCGTGGCCCAGTTGCTGAAGAAGCAGGGCGTCGGCGCCTGACCGCGCCGTGCGCCGCTGGCGGAGGCCGCGCCGTGTCAACGACCGACCAGCCGGCCCTCAGGATCGACATACTGACCCTGTTCCCGGAGGTCTTCGGGCCGTTTCTGCAGACCAGCATCCTCGGCATCGCCGAACAGAAGGGCCTCGTCGGCTACCACCTGCACGACATCCGCGACTACACGCCGGACAAGCATCGCAAGGTGGACGACAGGCCGTACGGCGGCGGGCCCGGCATGGTGATGTGTTGCGAGCCGGTCTTCAACTGCTACGAGGCCGTGCGCGCGATGGACCGGCGCGAGGGCCGCTCGCTGCTGCTGACCCCGCAGGGGCGGCGCTTCGACCAGGCGACGGCCCGCGAGTTGAGCACCTGCGGACGCATGATCGTCATCTGCGGCCGCTACGAAGGCTACGACGAACGCATACGCATCGGGCTGCCCGTTGAGGAGGTATCCGTCGGCGACTACGTCCTGAGCGGCGGCGAGCCGGCGGCCATGAGCATCGTCGACGCCGTCGTGCGGCTGGTCGACGGAGTGCTGGGCCACGCAGAATCGGCCCGGCAGGACAGCTTCGAGAACGGACTGCTGGAGCACCCGCACTACACGCGGCCGCCCGAGTTCCGGGGCATGAAAGTGCCCGACGTGCTCCTGAGCGGCCATCACAAAGAGATAGATGACTGGCGCTGCGAGCAGGCCCGGGAACGCACCCGTGCCAGACGCGCCGACCTGCTGAAGAGCGAACCAACAGAGACGGAGTGAGACGATGGCCAAGGAAGCCAGACTGAGCGGAGACGAACTGTTCGGCGTCATCGAGCAGCAGCACCTGAAGTCCGACATTCCCCCCTTCCGGGCCGGCGACACGCTGAACGTCGGCGTGCGCATCCGCGAAGGCGCCAAAGAGCGCATACAGGTCTTCACCGGCGTCTGCATCGCCCGCAAGGGCGGCGGCAACCGGGCCACCTTCACCGTGCGCCGCGTGGTGCAGGGAGAGGGCGTCGAGCGCGTCTTCCCGCTGCACTCGCCCAACATCGACAGCATCAAGGTCGAGCGCCGGGGCCGCGCGCGCCGGGCGAAGCTCCACTACCTGCGCGACCGCCGCGGCCGCTCCGCCCGACTCAAAGAAGACCGCCGCCTCCGCCCCGAGGACAAGGCGAAGGAGTAGGTCGGCCGATGGCAGTAAGCAGTGAGCAGTAAGCAGTAGGCAGCGGCGGCTGCGTCGTCGGGCGTTCCGTAGGGGCGGCTCGCGAGCCGCCCGCCCGTGCTCCGGCACCCCGGGCCGCCCGCCCACGTCTTGACACCGTTGCGGCCCCCACCTACAATGGCCGTATGACGGAGCGGGCGTAATTCAGTGGCAGAATGTCAGCTTCCCAAGCTGGACGTCGAGGGTTCGAATCCCTTCGCCCGCTCCAACCGTCCCTGCGACATGCGTTGCCAACAGTTGTCTATCGTTGCCACGGGGGCGGGCCGACTTGGCCGGGTGGATTCCGCAGAATCTGCCTCGCCCTAGTGTAGATGAAGAAGCACCCGTTGGGCGTTCCCATGACAGGAGCTATCAAGTGACCAGTAACACTTGGCCACGTGATCAGTACTCAGGCCCAGGCGGCGGCCTATACACTGGCCCAGGTGGCGGAATGTACACTGGCCCCGGGGGCGGGGCGTACACAGGTCCGGGGGGGGGAATGTACACAGGGCCAGGTGGCGGGCTCTACACAGGCCCAGGCGGCGGGTTGTACACAGGGCCGGAAGGTGGTCTCTACACCGGTCCCGGTGGCGGGCTCTACACTGGTCCCGGCGGCGGATTGTACGCTGGTCCCGGAGGCGGACTCTATGGCGGCCCCGGCGGGGGAATGTACACAGGGCCATGCGATGAACCATACAGAAGCACCGTTCCACCTTGGCCGGTGTTGGTTGAGTACCTTGAGAAGCACCGAATGAGAGGTATCGCCGGTCTCATTCGGTCCCACATGCTGCACTAGTCCACGGTCACACGCCCAGCAAACGGCTCCCGCTTGCCTACTGCATCTGACGCACGCGCACCTCTATGTCCTCGCCGGCCAAGAGGTACGCTAACTGCGGCTTAGGGCTACCAGTGGTCAGCTTCCCAAGCTGGACGTCGCCGGTTCGAATCTTGCCCGCCTCAGGCGGGCCGGTCGCCCGCTCCAATCCCCATTCCGCCTGAGCAGCCCCCGTCTCTCAGGATCCTCGCTAGTTACGACCCTCTCCAGGCTAGACACCCACCCCGTCATTCTGTGCCATGGGGTGCCGGCGGGTGACTACAGCGGACACACGTCGGTGGAAGATCTGGTAGAAGTACTGGCGGAGGCGTACGGGAATCCTCCTCCGGCTCCCGGCCCGTCGGATTCTCTCACAGCAACTGGATCAGTTCTCGGGGAGGGGGTCACCCGGTTGCGCGACGCGTGGGCGTGGGCTATGCTTGCGCTGAATGCTCGGACGCTCTGCCTCTCTCGGCGACATGCTCTGACAGGGCGTGTTCGGCGTCAGGAGGGTGAGATGGATATCAAACCGGAGCGACTCGGCGCCACCGACAGGCCGGCGGCGATGGCGGTGCTGCGGGAGGCGTTCGCCACGCATCCCATGTTGCCGCCGGGCACGTCGGCCAGGACGACCGAGCGGCTGATGGAACTCATGATGGGCACGTTCGGCCGCGATAAGACGGCGGCCCTGCACGGCATCCGCCTGGAGGGAACGCTGGCGTGCGTGGCCCTGACGCTGGCCGGCGGCGCCGAGCCGAAGGGGCTGGCGCTGGTGCGCTTCCTCGTGAGGCGGTGTTTCGTTCTGGGCTGGCGACTCATCCGCGATCTTGCTCGGGCGATGAGCAACCAGCCGAAATACGACGAGCCCTATCTGGACCTGATGCTCTTGGGCACGCTCCCCACCCACCACGGCCAGGGCCTGGGCAGGACCATGCTCCGCTTCATCTACGACATGGCCGAATCGCACGGCTATCACGGCGTGACCCTCGCCGTCGCGAAGGATACTCCCGCCCACCGCCTCTACCTCAAGGAGGGCTTCGTCACCGTTGTGGAAATCCCCTTGCGCAGCCTGCTCCTATGTCATATGCGACGAGACAACAGATGACTGGGGCCAAGTAGCTGCTTCGACTCGCGCGGCCCCGCCGCAGGGGGGCCGGGTCCCGCTGGGATGAGGGAAGCCGACGACAATGGGAAGGCCCGGTAACCAGACCGATGGACGCCCGGCGACGGTGCGCCTGTGCGAAGACGTGAGCGTCGTTGGCGAGGCTGACGTCTGCGTCCTGGGCGGCAGTTGCACCGGGGTCTTTGCGGCCGTTCGCGCGGCTCGGCTCGGCGCCGACGTGGTCATCGTTGAGAAGCAGGGCCACTTCGGCGGAACAGCCCTCGCGACCTGCACGTGGCACAGCCTGCTGGATACGGCCTTCGAGAAGCGCATCATCGCCGGCCTCACGCAGGAGACCGTCGAGCGCCTCAGCGCGCGTGGCGCGGTTGATTTCGTCGGCGGTAACCCCAGCCTCGGGTGCGTGTTCCGGCCGGGCGACCTAAAGGTGGTTCTCGACCGATTGGTCCTGGAGGACCGGATAACGCCGCATCTGCATGCGCTCTTCACCCGCCCCGTGGTTGAGGAGGGCGAATTGACCGGCGTCGTGGTGGAGACCAAGTCGGGCCGGGGAGTCATCAGGGCCAGGATGTTTGTGGACGCCACGGGCGATGGTGACCTCTGCGCGCGGCTGGGTCTGCGGCAGTACGGCTACGATGCATTGCTTCCGCCCACAACCTGCGCGTTCCTGGCCGGGTGGCCATCAGAGGCGGCGTTCGACGTTGGCGACGAGCTCCGCCGCCACGGAGACGAGCACGGCGTGGAACCCGGTTTCGTGTGGGGGACGTTCCTGCCGGGCACGGACGTCTACATGCTGGCCGGCACGCGCGTGCGCGGCGTCAACTGCGCGGATGCGGGGGACCTGACCCGCGCCGAGATCGAGGGGCGCCGCCAGGTCGCGGCCATCATGGATCTGCTTCACAAGGAGAGGCCCGAACTGCAGGCCGTGCTCCATGACTTCCCCGCAGGGATCGGGGTCCGCGACACTCGCCACATCAAGTGTCAGTACCAACTGAGCGGCGCCGACGTGCTCGAGGGGCGGCGGTTCCCCGACGCGATCGCCAACGGCAGCTACCGTGTCGACATACACCATCAAGACAAGCCGGGCATCACCTTCATGCACCTCGACGGTCGGACGGTGTACCTGCAGCCGGGCCTGCCGGCGCAGTGGAGTCGATGGCGCGAGCCGGCCACTACGGACCCGACATTCTACCAGGTGCCCCTGCGGTCTCTGATTCCCGGGACCTATGACAACCTCATCCTAGCCGGCCGCATGCTGGACGCGGACAAGACGGCCTTCAGCGCCGTCAGGGTCATGGTCAACGCCAACCAGATGGGCGAGGCAGCGGGGGTGGCGGCCTACCTGGCGCTCTCCGATAGTGTGCCCGTACAACACGTCGACGCGGATGCCGTCCGGCGGGAACTCGCCCGCGGCGGGTCGATAGTGATCTGAGTGCCCTCACGGCCAGGCATCAGAGGCATGGCGGCCTGGCCCCAAGACTTGGCCGGTAGAACTCCGCAACCGGATCGCAATCGCCTGCACGACACTCCGTCGCCAGGTCAGGGCGGGATGGCACAGGCTGGCCGGAACGGCAGTCATCCATCGGCGTATCCTGCCCTGCCGCCGGCACTACTGCATGCACGCCCGGTAGGTTCGGGCGAAGGCGCTCATCGCGAACTCGATGTCGTCCTCGGTGTGGGCAGCCGATATCTGCACGCGGATGCGGGCCTTGCCCTTCGGAACGACCGGGTAGCTGAAGCCGATCACGTAGATGCCTTCGTCCAGCAGCATCGAGGCAAGCTTGGTCGCGAGCCGAGCTTCCCCCAGCATGATGGGAACGATGGGATGGTCTCCCGGGCTGATGTCGAAGCCCCTCTCCGCCATGCCCCGCCGGAACATCCTCGTGTTCGCTTCGAGCCTGTCGCGCAGTTCGGTCGACGCCGAGAGGATGTCGAGCACGGCCAGGGACGTGGCGGCGATGGCCGGCACGAGCGTGTTGGAGAACAGGTACGGGCGCGAACGCTGCCTGAGCATCTCAATGATCTCCCTGCGCCCGCTGGTGAAGCCGCCGCTGGCCCCACCCAGTGCCTTGCCCAGCGTGCCGGTGAGGACGTCGACGCGGCCCATGACGTTGCGGTATTCGTGCGTGCCCCGGCCGGTCTTCCCGACGAAACCGGTGGCATGCGAATCGTCCACCATGACTGCCGCCCCGCAGCGGTCGGCCAGGTCGCATATCGCGTCGAGCGGGGCGATCGTCCCGTCCATCGAGAATACGCCGTCCGTGGCGATAAGCCGCAGCCGGGCGTCGGCGGCTTCGTTCAGCTTTGCTTCCAGGTCCCCCATGTCGCAGTGGCGGAACCGCAGCCGACGGGCCTTGCACAGGCGGATGCCGTCGATGACGCTCGCGTGATTGAGTTCGTCGCTGAGGATGGCGTCTTCAGGTCCCAGGAGCGCCTCGAACAGGCCCCCGTTGGCGTCGAAGCATGAGCTGTAGAGGATGGTATCCTCGGTGCCCAGGAACTCGCTCAGCTTCGCTTCGAGTTGCTTGTGCAGTTCCTGCGTGCCGCAGATGAAGCGCACCGAGCTGAGCCCGTAGCCCCACCGATCGTAGCTGGCCCGGGCGGCGGCGATCACCCTGGGGTCGTTGGCGAGCCCGAGGTAGTTGTTGGCGCAGAAGTTCAGCACTTCGCTGCCGCCCGCCACGGCGATGCGCGGCCCCTGCGGCGTCGTGATGACCCGCTCCGCCTTCAGGAGGCCGGCCTCGCGAATCTGCTGCAGTTCGGATTCCAGATGGGCCCTGAGTAAGTCGTACATTCCGGTTCACCTCACTCCTGCCACCAGTCCAGGATGACTTTTCCGGATTGTCCGGACCGCATGACCTCGAACGCTTCCTCGTACTCCGTGTAAGGGAAGCGATGCGTTATGGCGGGCGTTATGTCCAAGCCCGCCAGGATCATCACACTCATCTTGTACCAGGTCTCATACATCTCCCTCCCGTAGGTGCCCTTGATGGTCAGCCCGTTGAACACGACGTGCTCCCAGTCGATCTCCGCCTTAGGCAGGATGCCCAGCAGCGCGATCTTGCCGCCGTGACACATGTTGTCCAGCATGTCGCGAAAGGCGTCGGGGCTGCCGGACATCTCCAGGCCCACGTCGAATCCCTCTTTCATGGCCAGTTCGTCCTGCACGTCGTGCAGGTCCTCCTCCCGGACGTCGATCACACGCGTGGCGCCCATCTTCCGTGCCAGCTCGAGCCGATACGGGTTCAGGTCAGTCACGACGACATGACGCGCGCCCGCGTAGCGCGCGATGGCGCAGGCCATGATCCCGATCGGGCCGGCGCCGGTGATGAGCACGTCCTCCGCCAGAACGTCGAACGACAGGGCTGTGTGCGTCGCGTTGCCCAACGGGTCGAAGCAGCTCACCACGTCCAGCGGAATGCCGGGCCAGACGGGCCACACGTTCGTGACAGGTATGGAAAGGTACTCGGCGAATGCGCCGTCGCGGTTCACTCCGACGCCGGACGTCTTGGCGCAGAGGTGACGCCGGCCGGCCAGGCAGTTGCGACAGCGGCCGCAGACCACGTGCCCTTCCCCGCTGACAAGATCGCCCGCGGCGTAGTCATGCACGTTGCCCCCGACGGCTTCGACCACGCCGACGAACTCGTGACCGACCACCATGGGCACGGGGATGGTCCTCTGCGCCCACTCGTTCCAGTTCCAGATGTGCACGTCCGTCCCGCAGATGCTCGTCTTCTTGATGCGGATGAGCACGTCGTTTACGCCCAGATCGGGAACGGGGACCTCCTCCAGCCAGATCCCCTCCTCGGACCGCGACTTCATCAGGGCTTTCATCTTCTGCACGTTCACCTCTCCATTGCCGAGAGACACATCGCAGGCAAGCAGGGGGCAGGCGTCTGCCCCTTCGGCACGTCGACGCCACAATGGCACCCCCGGTGCCCTCCGATTGGCGACGGAGTATAGCACCGAGATGTCGGCTCAGGCAACCGGCGCCCGCACGCCGGATCGACAGTTCCCCGTGCCTCGTCCATCTACTGCATCTGCCTGATGCGCACCTCGATGTCCTCGCCGGCCAGGAGGGCGGTCAGCTCGGACGTGTCCGTCTCGCCGTAGTGGTAGGGGTAGACGACCTTCGGACCGAACGACCTCGCGGCCTCGGCTGCCATCTCGGGCGTCATCGTGTAGGGCAGGTTCATGGGCAGGAACGCCACGTCGATGCCCTCCAGCGACGCCATCTCCGGCGTGTTCTCCGTGTCGCCCGCCACGTAGACACGCACATCGCCGAACGTGATCACGTAGCCGTTCCCCTCTCCTTTCGGATGGAACGGCTGCCCCGGGCCGCGCTCGTGCACGATGTTGTAAGCCGGCACCGCCTGCACATTCAGCCCGTCCACCGTCGCCACGTCGCCGTTCGCCATGACCGCGGCGCCATCGACCTGGCCCGCGCAGGCCGCCGAGACCACGATCTCCGTCCCATCCTGTCGGATGGCGGCGATGGCGTCGGCGTCCAGGTGGTCGGAGTGGCCGTGCGTGACCAGGATCACGTCGGCCTTCGGCATCTGCGAGTAGTCGGCCTCGCGCCCGACGGGGTCGACGTGTATGACCTGCCCGCCGAACGTCAACATGAGCGTCCCGTGCCCGACAAACCCGATCTTCAACTCCCCGTCCGACGTCTGGATAGTGTCCTCTTCGAACATGGCCTGCCTCTCCTCCTGCTGTTCGTGGCGCGCGCATCCGGCGCAGACCGTCAGCGCCAGCGTGATCGCCGCCCCCAGTGTGAACGCCCTCATCTGCCCTCCTCCACCTTGCTGATGACCGCCCCATAGCCTACCCCACGACCGCGCGCCAGTCGAGCCCTTGCCTCTTGCAGGGGGCTGACGGCTCGGGTAGGATGCCGGCCCTGTTACCGGTATGTAGGGCAATGAGAGGGGCGCGACGATGATGATGCCGACACTGTTCTCCGTCAGCTACGCAGGCCTCTGGGGCCAGCACGCGCTGGACGTGCACGCCTTCATCCGCAAGGCTGCAGCGCTCGGCTACCCCGCCGTCGAACTGATGGGCAAGCGGCCCCACCTGTCGGTCCTCGACCTCGATGACGACGAGCTTGCCTCCATCCGCCGGACCGCCGACGAGTGTGGCGTCGAGATAGCCACCATCGCCGGCTACACGGACTTCACCGCGGGGAAGGGCTGCGCGGAGGTGCCGCTGGTCGAGATGCAGGTGGCCTACGTGCGCGAACTCGCCCGCATCGGTCAGGCGCTCGGCGCGGGGCTCGTGCGCGTCTTCACCGGCTACGCCACCGACCCCGACGCCTACCGCGCTGAC
>SDBT01016467.1_pt1 | contig 11697 bp, 20 predicted proteins | sample 2277101 | NCBI WGS metagenome assembly SDBT01 (sample SAMN10404973, study PRJNA504765) | marine sediment metagenome | isolation source: marine sediment core GS10_PC15, 103 cmbsf | place: Arctic Ocean: Southern Knipovich Ridge | collected 2010
AGCAGGTAAAGGTAAGGTTGTTGATATTGTTGCATCTCATTGTTACGAATTTGCCAAAGCTATGTTAAAAGAAAGAGAGAGGCTTAATGTTTAACTCAATTATAACTTGGTTCTTCCTTTGCATTATAGCATATGTTATCTTTTCATTTGTTAAAATGAGATGGGAGCATCAAGAGTGGATGAAGAAACAGGGGAAGAAATGAGTTTTAATCCACAGCCTAAGCGTAAGTATAAGAAGCGTAAAAAACCTCGAGTTTCAAGCGATTCTAGCGTTAAAAAACGACATTTAGGCGCATTGTGGACGGATTGTATAAAAGCGAGAGCTAAGTACCAATCAGAACTGTCAGGAGTTAAGGGAATTAAAGCCGGTGGATTGGCGATTATAACAGCACATCATATTTTAGGCAAGGATACCAATCGATTAAGATATAGCTTAGACAACGGCGTGTGCTTGGTGAACGGCAAAGAACACATTTTTGGCGTACACAACACAAACCCCGTAATTGCTTCTGAATACTTTGATCGAATTATATCAAGTATTGGTGAAAAGAGGTATAAGAAAATCAGGATGTTACAAAAAGCTAAAGTAGGTTCTTCCGATTTAGGTTTAATTAAATATTATTTAACTGAGAAACTAAAGGAGTTTAAACAATGAAATACATATTAATACTATTAGTTAGGGTGTTAAATAATTAGTATATTTAGTTGTGATTGAATCTTACTATATTAATAATACAATTGCCGAGATTCCGTTATCCGTGAGGGGCGGTGCGTTCCTTAGTAAGTACGTATCACAATCTCGGTTATCTTTTGGTGTTATATGATAATTTATAAAGCAACAAATTTAATTAACGGTAAGATTTATATAGGCCAAACTGTTTATTCTTTAATCGATAGAGCAAATGGGCATGTTTCTAAATCTAACACAACAAAAAATAACTATTTTCATAATGCTATAAAAAAATATGGTGCAAGTAATTTTAAATGGCAGGTTGTTTGTCTTTGCCCAAACATTAAATCTCTAAATGAACAAGAAGAATATTATATAGCATACTATAATTTAATGAATAACGGTTATAATTTAAAAAGCGGAGGTTTGAATAATTTGTTTTCTGACAAATCTAAAAACAAAATACGTAGTGCAATGACTGGCAAAAAGCATTCTGAAGAAACTAAAAATAAAATATCTATTGCACGTACTGGTAAAAAACATACTAAACATACTAAAATAATAATGAGCATTAATAATGCAAGAGCAAATTTAGGTAGAAAATGTTCTGAAGAAATTAAAGAAAAAATGAGGCAATCACATTTAGGGAAGTCTCATTCTGAAGAAACAAAACTTAAAATGAAAAAAGCATGGGAAAAAAGGAGAAACAAATGAGACTATTAACAATTATGATATTAATCAGCATTGCATTTGGACAAGTTCCCAAACCACTAGCGGGAATTGATGGGGTTTGGAGTATTGTTAATGGAGATTCAACATTTATATTTAACAGCGATACAGGAGAAAACTCAAATTATGCAAAAAGAATGTGGCGTAATTTTTATAACAAGACACCGATTACAATGGGGATGATATTTGAATACGCAGAAGAATGTTATAATGATAGCATAGACAATATATGTACAAGTTGGACAGTAGAATATGATAACGATAGCAATTTAGTGGGGTATCCTATTTATGATACAATATACTTTCATTATCCACCAACCTTTCCGGGATTTATAGAATGGTTAAAGAAATGAAACCCCGCCACGACATCACGCTCGAATACGAATCTAACCTATCACATCAAAGACGTTGGAAATTAACTGTTGAATGGTTGAAGCAGTTCGATATAAAAGGAAAAGGGTTGAGTTTAGACTGTGGAGATTGGACACCAATGACAACTTATATAATGGGAAAGTTTAAAATTCTTATGATTAATTCTAATCACAATTTAGATAGTTATTATGGGAATAAGGGTTGTTTATATGACAATGCTTTCGTCTTTGAGGTTATAGAACACTTACTCAATCCTCTTGTATTTATGACGTATTTAAAAAACAATGTAAGCAAAAAGGGATATGTTTACCTATCAACCCCAATCTTCCGGCCTAAATTTATGCGTAATAAAGAATGCCACTTCCACGAATTTAACTATAACGAACTGTGTCACTTAATTGACGTTGCCGGTTTCAAGATAGTAAACGAAAAAATCATAAATCAAACTCGATGGTATTACGCATTTACAGGATTCAGACCGTTGTTAAGAGTTCTTGGATTCGGGCGAACAATTTTACTTAGACTGAAAAGGAAATAACATGCAAACACTTTTAACCTACATCGGAGCATTTTGTTTCTTTGCAATATTACTCGTTGGGACTATCTTGATCGCGAAAGAATGCTCGGATAGGAAACGATAACTATTTTATTATTGGATAAATAGTGGTATATTGTTTCCATGATAACGTATTTAAACTTAATAATTCACCCTTTGGATTCCGGTTATCCGGCAACCTTAACCTCTACCAAAGAGGGCGTTATCAATCTGAAGGGTGTTCTTTTTAGGTAAATCATGGGAAGAAAAGATAAATTTACAGTTGATTATTTTCCACATAACTGTAATCATGGGAAAACAATATTCATTCTTGAAAGCAGACATGGCAATAATGGATATGCCATTTGGTTTAAAACATTAGAACTTTTAGGTTCAAGCAATAACCATTTTATTGATTGCAGAAATACAACTGATTGGGAATTTATGTCGGCAAAAATGCAAGTCGAACCTGATAGATTACAACAGATATACGACCTACTCGCAAACCTGAAAGCAATAGATCTTGATTTATGGGAACATAAAGTAATATGGAGCCAAAACTTCATTGATAATCTTGAAGATGTATATGTTAGACGCATTAATAAATGTATGAATAAAGAAGATTTATGTAAACACTTATCAATTAAATGCAAACAGAAATCCACTAGTAAGAAGATATATGTTAGCAGAAAACCACAAACTAAACTAGACTATACTAAACTAAAAGAAACTATAAGTAAAGAAGCATTGACCTACTTTGAAAATTGGATTAAATATCGAAAAGAAATTAAAAAACCAATAACCAACGAATCTACTTATGAAATATTAGTAAAAAGATTTAATTCAGAACCTATTGAAAAGATTAAGTGGGTGGTTAATCATTCTATTGAAAGCAAATATATAGGATTATTTTGGGATAAGTACAAAAAACAAATATCGGAACTAAAGGTAGTCTCTATTGAATATATCTGTCCTAACAAACATTTAGAAACATTTGATGATGATATGGTATATTTTCACACCTGTAAGGAGTGCAACAGTCCTATGGAACTGTCAAGGAAAATCAAAAAATGAAAATAATTAGTCTAGGATTAGGATTGCAGAGTTCAACAATGTACTTAATGAGTTCTTTGGGTGAATTGCCAAAAGCAGATTATGCTATATTTGCTGATCCGGGAGCAGAACATCCTAAAACGTATGAATATTTGAAGTGGTTACTAAATTGGCAAAAAGCAAACGATGGCATTCCGATATTTGTTGAAAAGAAAAGTTTATATGACGATCTTTTGAAACAGCAAAATTCTTTAGGGATGCGATTCTCATCCCTTCCGACTTTCACTGAAAACGGAACAGGAATTTTGCGTAGACAGTGTACTAATGAATATAAAATTGAAGTTGTAATGAAACGAGTTAAAAAGCTTCACCAATTAAAAAGATATGCAAGGATGAAACCTACTGAAATATGGATTGGAATTACTGTTGATGAAGCAAGTAGAATGAAAGACAGCCCTAAGTTTAATATAACAAATAAATATCCATTAATTGATTTAATGATGAATCGCTCCGATTGCAGAAAATGGTTAGAGTCAAAAGACTTCCCAGTTCCGGTTAAAAGTAGTTGTGTTTTTTGTCCATATAGTTCAAACAGTTCGTGGAAAAGAATGAAGCAAAATAGTGAGGTTTGGGATAAAGTGGTTAAAGTAGACAATTCAATTCGCAGTTGGGGCAAGTTAAAAGAAAAAACATTTTTGCATCGTTCTTGTAAGCCAATTAATGACGTTTATTTACAAGAAGATCAAGAAGATTTGTTTGGAAACGAATGTGAGGGGTATTGTGGTTTATAAAAATAGTTGTAGTAAATGTGGTGAAACGATGGAAGTATCAAAAAGGAATAAGGAGTAAAGATGTATTACACTTGTAGCAAATGTGATCAATTATCCAAAGGAACTCCACCAATAGAACATGGGGTTATTCATATAACAGGCATATTCACAAATAAAAAGAATACTTCTGAAAAATGTAAAGGTGTTTGGGTTGAAATAACCAAAGCGGGTTATTATAGATTAGATTTCATACACCTCTACCAAGAATTATTGCCTGATGAAGATTCTGTGGATACTTTTATAGAAAGGTTAGATAAATTAATTGATGTTTATAAAGAATAGGAGTATGAAATGAAAGTTAGAATAAACAAAAGGGATGAAGTAATATTTATTATTGAAACGGGATTTGATTGTTATGATATAGGCAGGTTAGTAGAAAAATTAAAAATTAGAGGTAAAAAATATTCATTATCTTACGACCACAATAATAAAACCCTTATGCACATAGAAATACCTGTTAAAACAATTTTAGATTTATTAGTAAATATGGAAGAGGACTAATTATGACACAAGAACAAAAGAAGTTTATAAAATATAAGGATAAAGTAATTGCGGAATATAAGAAAGGTAATGTTGTTATATTAACACAAACAGGAGCAAGTATATTAAAAATAGAAAATTTAATAGACCAGCCTGCCGATGGTATATTATATGACTTGAATCGAAACGAGGAGATTATATTAACATTTATTGATGATATTAAGTGGGTTAATGATTATGCAACTGCAAAGGTAATTAGATATTTAAAAAAACAAATTGAAGAATATGAGAGCAAATTATGACACAAAAACAAAAGATAAAAGAGTTTATAGAAGCAATTCATTTTATTGCTGATTATGGTAAGAATGAAGATGGGTTTATACAGAAAAAGTTTAGACAATTCTTAGATTCTAATGGTGAAGCAAATGATAACAGTATTCAATTAGCACACGAACACCGCAGGAATTTACAGATTGTAGAAAACGCAGAAGAATTTTTAACCAACCTACTTGATAATCAAATAGACACAGAACTTAAATTTTTATATGAGGAATACGCAAAAGAGGATGAGGGCAAATTACACGAATCCGCAAAACCAATAAAGAAAAATTTATTGAAACTAATTGATAAATTGAAACTACTTGATAATTGGATTAGTACTAATTATGATGAACTTGCAGATGTATTATATATCAATATTAAAAAAAGCAATGATACAATAGCACATCCAATCTCTGATAGTGAATTAGTTATATTAGACAAGAAAACTAATCAAGTTATTGGATTAACGCTTATTGGATATAAAGAAAGATATTTTCCACAACCACCAAAGGAGTAATTATGGATAAGAAAGAAATATCAGACATAATAGGTTATGCTAAAACTCACGATGAAGCGGTTGAGAAGATTTGCCAACTAATCAATTCAGTCAAAGAAGAATGTGCTGTATTAGCAGATTCTTTAATTTTTGAGGATATGGACAAACTTGATGGGTGTCCAACGAATACCATAATGTTTACAGCTCAAGCATTAATCGCCAAAGCCATAGGGAGTGAATAGATGAAGAAAGTATTTGCTATATTGATTTTTTTAATAACATATGGATTTTCTCAATGTATTGAACAACCTTATCAGATTAGAGCCTTTGAAGATGGATTTATTTATACTTTTGGAACATACGAACCTATTTATGCTTATTCTTTAATGCGTGGGGAAGGCGATAAATATATTATAGGCAATGATTTGTTACATTTTTTAATTGATTATAGTACAGAATATAATCTTACACTTGAGGGATTGGATTCATTATATAATAAATATACTAAGGAGCAATGATGAATAAGAATTTAATGGCAATATTTCATAGAGAAACCGATTGGTGGTGTCCAACCTGTGATTCTTACATAAGTGCAGAGCAAGTTACTTTTGAGGAAATTCACGAAAATTGTGACACTAAATTAACAGATGTTCAACCGACCGTACTTAAACAGGGCGACATTGTTTCTATTCTTGGCAATGCTGAGGATAAACCACAGAAAGAAGTTAAAGTTATAGACGTACAATATCAACCATTTTCAATGCTATATCACGATAGAGCAAGAAAACTATGTGAATGTCTTGAGGGAGAAGATGTTTTTGTTAATACTCCCTTTGTATCTCTTGTAGAGGTGCTTGAGAAATTGAATTGGGATAATGATATACTATTTAATAAAAAAACGATTACAAGTGGAAAGTGGTTACATTCTAAAAATAAAAACATATTAACTTTTTGGGATAAAAGTAAAATAATGTTTCAATGGATTCTATCCGACAAATTCGGCGAAGTTCCACTACATCGGCAGAGTCAAACCACGCAGGATCAAATATATGAGGTGTTGAAATGAAGATAGAATTTATCAAAAAAGGTGATTTCGTTAAAGGTGTAATGAAATATAGCGATAGATGTAAAATTGTAAAAGGCACAGTTGTTTATCTTAATAAAGACAGCGAACAAATCACAATAGAGCAGGGAAGTGTGCCAATTATAGTTTCTATTCACGGAATTGTAAAACACAGAAGCCAGTAGTAAACAAATTTTACAAATAACAGGAGAATAAAAATGAAGATAATAGTTAAATATGAACCAAACTATAATTCAACAGGATGTTATTATTATAACGGAAAATGGTATCCTGAATATCATATAACAATTTGGAACAAAAAATAATTAACACAAGATAGTTTATGGGAGATACTGAAATGAAAGATAAATCAACATTTATAAGTTATTTGATAATCGTTTTTTGTGCCGGCGTATTTATAGGATATGTGCTTACTAAAATATATTCTAAAAAAACCTTTGAAAAAGAGATTGTAGTTAAAATTCAGCCTATGGGGTATTCTCACTACCCTTATCCGCCATATAACCACTATTTCACGACCTTGCCTTATGAAAAGCACCGAATTATAATAAAGAATGGCAATGTTGTTAAGGTGGAAAGATTAGGTTATGCTTACTAACATAGTCCACAATTACGACTGCTTACCCGCAATGCGACAGATGAAAGACAATCAATTTGATTTGGCTATTGTAGATCCTCCGTATGGGATAGGGGACATTAATCAAAAAGCAAGCAAACTAATACACAAAAAAATTACATGGAATAATGAGATACCAACAAAGCAATATTTTAATGAATTGAAAAGGATAAGCAAAAACCGCATTATTTGGGGTGTAAATTACTATGGTGGCTATATATCTGATGTTGGTAGAATTATACATGATAAATCCGAGTATGACGGACATCGCTTTGCAACTATGAGCGATGCTGATATTGCATCACATTCATTTGGTATAAATATAAAAATATTTAGATATATTTGGATGGGAAATGTACAAGGGTCGCAAGTTAATTGGAAAAATGACGGTATTAACGGGAGAATACACCCAACTCAAAAACCCGTACAGTTATATACTTATATATTAAAAAACTACACAAAAGAGGGAGATACAATCTTAGACACTCACGTTGGAAGTGGAAGCAGTAGAATAGCTTGTTATGAAATGGGCTTTGAATTCACAGGTTATGAAATCGACATAGATTATTGGAAAGCACAGGAAAAAAGATTTAATATAGTTAAGAACCAACAAACATTATTCTAATGAAAGTACTTAATCTATATGCAGGAATTGGTGGAAACCGCAAACTTTGGACTGATGTAGAAGTTACTGCAGTAGAGAATAACGAATCTATTGCAACAATCTATCAAGACTTCTTTCCTGATGATAAAGTTATCATTGCAGATGCACATCAATATTTGTTGGAACATTTCAAAGAATTTGATTTTATCTGGAGTTCGCCACCTTGTCCTACACACAGTAGATTTAATAATTTGAATTTATCACAAGGGAAACAAATTAAATACCCCGAAATGGAACTGTATCAGGAAATAATTTTATTGAAGTATTATTTCAAGGGGAGTTGGTTGGTTGAAAATGTGATTAGTTTTTACGAGCCATTAATAAAACCCATAGAAAGTGGTAGTCATTATTATTGGTCTAATTTTGTATTTACTAAATTAAGGAATGAAGTCCGGCATATAAGAGGGAATGAAAAAAACCACCAAACATTAATAAACAAATTTAATGTGGACATATCAAAATATAATATACCTAAGACATTACAAATAAAAATTATAAACAATATGGTTAATCCTGAACACGGTTTACATATTCTCGAATGTGCAAGAGGCAACTACAACCACACGAACCAAAAGCAAGGCAACATCTTTTAATTGACTAACTAAGTTAATTTATTTTATATTCAATACAACTTTTAAGTTATATTATGAGCAAAAGGAAACTAACGCCTAAACAAGCGCAATTCTGTAAAGAGTATCCAATAGACTTTAATGGCTCAAAGGCTGCTATTCGTGCTGGGTATGTTGAAAACTCCGCAAGAATTACCGCATCTAAGCTGCTAACAAATCCTAACATTCACGCTCAATTACAAAAAGAAATAGAAAAACGATCAAAGCGTACCGAGATTACATCAGACAGCGTGTTGCAAGAACTTGCTAAGATAGCCTTTTTTGATATACGCGGATTATTTAACGATGATTGGACAATGAAACAACCAAGCGAATGGAGCGATGATGTCGCAGCGGTTATTGGTGGCATAGAAGTTAATCATATAGTTGGCAATGATGATTTAAAAGCAATTGTTAGTAAATTAAAACTGTCTAACAAAGAGAAGTCGCTTGAATTAATAGGTAGACACTTGGCAATGTTTACTGATAGGAACGTTAATATTAATTATGATCGAGAAGAATTTAAAGGCAAAGATCCCGAGAAGTATTTAAGTGATAGACTCTCCAAAACTTAAAGATGAGAATCTTTTTTATAGAGCGAGTCTTATTTCCGATGCGGATAATGACAAACAGCTTCAGGCAGCAATATATGAACAGTGTAAAAAGGATATATTGTATTGGATTAATGCCTATTGTTGGATTTATGAACCGAGACAAGAGCAATATAAACAGCTTGGTTTTGACACTCCACATTTACCCTTTATAACGTGGGATTATCAAGATGAAACAATACTGTGGGTTAAAAACAAGATTGAGAGTGGAGAAGATGGGCTTATTGAAAAATCAAGAGATATGGGCGTGAGCTGGATAGTTTTAACTGTTTTGTTGTGGTTTTGGAATTTTGATGGTCCCGGTAACGATTTTCTTATAGGGTCTCGCAAAGAAGTTTATGTTGATAAACAGGGAGCGATGGATGCTTTATTCCCTAAGTTAAGATACCAATTACGCAGACAGCCGGGATGGTTATTACCTAAAGGTTTTGATTTAAAGAAACATTCGACATATTTGTTTTTAACTAATCCTGAGACAGGGAGTTATATAAAAGGTGAATCTAATAATAAGTTTTTTAGTACTTCCGGTAGGTACAAAGGGATATTCTTTGATGAATTTGCTAAGTGGGAACATACAGACGAGACTGCATATCAATCGGCTTCAGATGCAACTAAATGTAAATTGACGGTTAGTTCTGCCTTTGGTAAAAACAATATGTTTTATAAATTAAGAGCGAAAGTTGTTGGTGTAGTAGAGAAATTAAGATTGCATTGGAACTCACATCCACTTAAAGATGAAATATGGTATGCTGCTGAGAAATTACGTAGATCCAAAGAAGATTTGGCAGCAGAAGTTGATATTGATTATACAGCCTCAATAACGGGGAAGGCATACGGATCATTTAAGTATGACATCCATTGCGTAAAACCTTATCCTGAACATAATACAAACCTACCAATTGCTCTTGAATGTGATTTTAATATTACACCTATGAGTTGGGCAATATCTCACGAGATACACGGTGAAGATTTTTATTTTGATGAGATTGTGGAACAAACACGGACAGAAACAGAGTTTGCTGCAATACGCTTTAGAAATAGATACTCTAATCACAAATGCAAAGAATTAAATCTATACGGAGATCCTTCAGGTAAATACGGAAGCACTAAATCGCTAAGGTCTGATTATGCAATAATTTCATCTATATTAGAAAAAGACGGTTGGCAAATATCGCAATATGTCAGGAGCGCCCATCCTTCGATTAAAGACAGGATAAACGCAATGAATAAACGGCTTTGCGATTGGGCAACTAAAGATAATAAAAACTGGGTTCATGTTAATCCTATGAAATGTCCAACTATTGTCGATTCTTTTGAACAAACACAAAGAAAGGGCGACGGGATAGACAAATCCGATAATATAGAACATATAACAGATGGTATTAGTTACAAACAAGAATATAAATATCCAATTAGAAACGATTATGTAGGATACAGAGAATTATGATAGATATAAACGCACCAATAATTGACAAGATTAAACATACGAAGCTATTAGCAAAACAAAACGCCAAGAAGGAATGGGATGACATGCGCGACAAGGCGGATGACTATATGAAGGGCAGGACTGACAAAGACGAAAATTATACTAGAAAGTACTTAAACAGCCAAACGATTAAAGAAGTTCCTATAGATAATAACAACGTAACTAAAAGAATCATTAAGCGTATTAGTTTGGTTTATTCTGTTGAACCCCTACGAACTTTTTTTGACGATTCAGGCAAAGAGGACGTCCCCTCAAGTGAATATATTAAAGCAACTAAGTTTAAAAACGCAGTAATGCACGACGCTGAAAAGCAGACCAATTTATTAAGATTGATTGGAATAAAGCCTACGCTTAGAAAAAAGACATTAAAAGAGGTAGTAACCAATGTATTCGATTATGACATATTGGTAGACTTTGAACCGGCGTTCGGGAAAGACCCGATGATTCCGATTGGAGTATCTTATCCGTTGATGGTAAGAGCAGAAGTGAGAAGCAAGGTTCCTGAATTGTGGGTTTATATAGATGAGGTTGATTATATAGTTTATAATAGAAAAACACAAAAACCAGCACCAGCCGAATTTCAGGTATATGAAGACCTCTTAAATCCATACGGTGTATTACCGATAGTTTGGGTTTTTGAAGAAAAACCAACATTGTCGTTTATAGACATCGATCCTGCTAATGATATTATCTCAATGAATGAATCTATTAACGTATTAGGAACTGCTCAGAGTGCCAATGTTATATATCAGAGCTATGGTGATTCTGTTGTAACGGGGGTAGAAAAAAAAGATGAAAACAAAGTAAAGAAGGGTCCAAACGTTATTACATATCTTCCAAGAGATGCAACATATAATATATTTGCTCCACCTAACACATTAGATTCCGTTACTGAAGTATGTAAATACAAACAACGATCAGTTGCTTTAAATTATCATTTACCACATGGATTTTTAGAAGATGACACTAACCCTGAAAGTGGAGTTGCTAAAAAAGAACGCAATAAAGAACTACAAGAGGAACGTAAGAGTGATGTAGTAAGATGGAGAAATACCGAGGATGAAATGTACGATATAGAGAAGATTGTTTGGTTAGTGGACATGAATAAAGTCTTGCCTGATAAACAAGTGATTGACTATACC
>SDBT01016468.1_pt1 | contig 11697 bp, 11 predicted proteins | sample 2277101 | NCBI WGS metagenome assembly SDBT01 (sample SAMN10404973, study PRJNA504765) | marine sediment metagenome | isolation source: marine sediment core GS10_PC15, 103 cmbsf | place: Arctic Ocean: Southern Knipovich Ridge | collected 2010
TATAAATTATATAGATTTGACAAGTTTTCCAGAAGTAGGAAATAAACAAACACAGATAACACGTAACAATGTATGGTCTATAGATGTAGAATTCAGTAAGATAGATGATAATCATTACAAATCAATAGATCAATATGAAGTAAACGTTGTGAATTATTCAAGAACATTCAGAACATTGAATGATATATCTGCAGAAAGAGTTAAAGGTAATATAGCTACAATAACAGTGATAGATGCTAAATGGCCTAATTCATCAGATGTTATTCGATCATATGCATTCGATATCACTAGACAGATCTTACCACATTTTGTGAATGATATTAATATTGATGTTGAATGGTACGATGAATGTTCAAATGAATCTGATCCAATATTATTAGAAAAGTTATCTGATCTAGATGAGAATGATATAATCAGGGTATTCTTAGGAGATTCGGAAAAGGGAGAATGTTATGTTAAACATGGATTGCGTAAACATTGGAGAAATCAAAATCTTATCATGAGAAATTGGATAAGAACGGACAGAAATATACCAATTGAAGAAACAGGATATGGAGGAAAACCAGGAACTATAAGATATTATAAATTACCACTATCAGGCTCATGGGTTACAGAATCTACTGTGAATAAACTCAGTAAACTTATTAATGTTATTCGACTTAGAATTAGAAACAAAAATCAATTAATAGGCAACAGATTTGGAACATTTGGAGTTTCTGAAATACATGGACAATTTCCCGGAGAGGATATATGGGAACCAAAACCTTCATATTCACAGGAAGAAAGGAAAGAGGGAATGACAAAAAATATAAATCCACTATGGGGAAAAACAGTATCTGCAGGGAATTATCATTCTGTTGCTCTCAAAGAAGATGGAAGTTTAATTAGTTGGGGATACGATTTTTTCAAACAAGTATTTGACACTCCAGAAGAGTTCGATTTTATTCAGGTATCAGCAGGTAATTTACATTCTGTTGCACTAAGAGAAGATGGAAGTTTAATTAGTTGGGGAGATGATAGAGAAGAACAGATATCTGATACTCCAGACGATTCAGATTTTATTCAGGTATCTGCAGGAGGAAGTTTTTCTGTTGCTCTCAGAGAAGATAAATCACTAATTAGTTGGGGACGTGATACTAGCCATCGTGAGATATCAGATACTCCAACAAATTTAGATTTTATTCAGGTATCGGCAGGTGATTCACACTCTGTTGCTCTCAGAGAAAACAAAACTATTGTTAGTTGGGGAGCTGATAGTTATAATCAAGTGACTGATACTCCAGAAGGTTCCATCTTTATTCAAGTGTCAGCAGGTGGATTATATTCCGTTGCTCTCAGAGAAGATGGAACTCTGATTAGCTGGGGACATCATAGTAGTGATCTAATAACTGATAAGCTAATAACTGATACTCCAAGCGAGTCTGATTTTATTCAAGTATCTGCGGGGAGCTATCATTCCGTTGCTCTCAGAGAAGATGGAACTCTTACTAGCTGGGGAAACGATAGCAAAGAACAAATATCAGATACTCCAAAAGATTCAAATTTTATTCAGGTATCTGCGGGAGATGGTTATTCTGTTGCTCTCAGAGAAGATGGAACTCTTGTTAGTTGGGGATATGATAAAGATAATCAGGTATCAGATACTCCTCTAAGTTCCAATTTTTAGTTTGTATGGTCAGATATCAGATACTCCATGAGAGTTTTAAAAGTATCTACATATTAATATTAGAGTAAAGTAATATGGTTCGTTACATTCTATCTCTGGATGATGGTGGTGTTAGAGGATTGGCTACGTTACATTTCTTAAAGGAGTTAGACATTTACCTTAAAGAGAGATATGATAGATGTATCAATGATGTCTTTTCTTTATACATTGGTACTAGTGTAGGTGGCATGATAGCAGCATGTCTTGCTTGTGATAAAAAACCTGATGAGCTTGCAAAATATGTCGATGAGAATATAGGGATAGTATTTTTGAAGTGAAGTCTACCTTTTGAAGTAAAATGTTTTAAAAGTTATGTCATATCTAACAGAATCCGACCTTCACAATCTTTCCTTCTGGGAGTTTGCGATACTCTTTGAAGATATCTGACTTTAAAATACTTGCAGCTGTCATTATGTTAAGTGGAATCTCTCCCAATTTATAGATGTCGAAATCATTATCATCATAAAAAATGTCTGAAGTATCAGGCTTATTTTGTAACCATCGTTGTACCTCCATAGAAAATACATTATTTCCTGGCTTGCTGAGTATTTGCTGAAATTCACTAGACCGAAAATCTCCTTTAAAATAATGCATACAAAGTGCAGGTATCGTATTTTTATAACCTCTATCTTGTGTATACTTTGATAATCCTAGTAAAGATATTCCCAAATCGAAAGCTGGAGAATAAAAATTAGGAACATTAGGCCAGTCTCCCTTAATAATCGTAGAATTCACTATCATAGGGCGATTATATTTGATGCTGAGACCAAAATCTCCAATTTTAATCACATATTGAGATGCAGGGATATAGAAAGAAGTTCCATCAATAATGTACTGGAAATAATCTGCAGACTGAATGTTATCTCCGTTCCATATTTTTGGTGTTTTTCCATACATAATATTTCCGAGTGAAAGATCATTATGGCTTATTTGGTAAGCTCTTTGATAACATTCAATAGCATGTAACACCTGTAATGTGATAGGACCTATATCATCTTCTAAGAAATTTTCTGCATCATATAATGAACCTTCAATCTTTTGCTGAAAAATGTAAGCTGGACTTCCCCTATAAAATTTCTTTTCTTCCATAATTTCTTCTGGACAGGTTGAGAAATCCAGCATATTAATAAAATTAACTGATTTTACTCCATTTATTTCTGTTGTATATAATTCTCCACAGAGAAGGCCTATTAAATACTCTGAAAATGTGTCTTCGGGACAAATATAGGACCCTTTTGGAATATTCAATACTTCATCATCAGTATTTTTGTAGTATTTAAATGTCTGTTTTTCAGTAAGACATTTTGCTGCAAATATAGGTAATATCGCTGAACGTCTCAGAATTTTATCTTTATTTCCACCATTTACTTTGATTATCAAAGATTTATCGATATTATGTTTTTGAGCTTCTTTTTCTGCGTATGATTCTAGTTTAATGGGTTTATTACCTATATAAACCTTAGGCATAGGTAGTTCTTTATTAGGTATTTTGACAGCAATGTATTCTTCTATTCCTTGATTGTCTATTCTTACTTCCCACACTTTACCAAATGCTCCATGTCCAAGTTCCTTTATTAATTTAATTGGTTTATCAGTATCTTGAAATCCAATTAAATCACAAAAAGGACTCTGATTAGAAAGTAACTCTACAATTATATCATTGTTCATATATAATTCAAGCACTTCATTTTTACGAGTTTTCATGTGTTGAGTTATACTTTGTCGTTCTGCTCTTCTACGAGAAACAACCTTTGGAGAAGTTGATTTCAGTTTACTTTGAAGTGTGTCATATTCTTGAGAACTCATTTATATTGGCAACAGATACAGGTTTTCACTTTATATTGTTGATTGAATTCTATTTTGCGATAATATGCATTTTATTATCCACAAGAATTCCTTTATATCCCTGCATTTTATTATCTTTATATATGTCTCTGATGTTAATTTAGATTTGGTTAAAGTAAAGTTCATATTTAATCCTCTATGTATTATCCCTAGATGATGTTAGCGAATCAGTTATATTTCATTTCTTAAAGGAGTTAGATATGACGAATGTTTTTTTGTATATTGATACTAGTGTAGGTGGTATGATAGCATCGTGTCTTGCTTGTGATAAAATGGATGGAGTTTTTAAAACTGAATGATATAGATTTTGATGGTAGATTGCTAGATTATCTTTTCCCAACTATATAGTAAACCACATTTACATAGTCCTGCACCTTGCTTCTCACCTCTGATTACTTTGTTTAATGTTCTTATTTCTATGCTATTCTTTAAGCAGGCTTCAGTCTTGTTAAAATATATTCTTGAAGGTGTACTATCATGAAATATCTGTTTGACTTTGATAGACATTCCTCTCATTCCTAATCTGATCATGTTTCTCATATTCCCAGTATGAGTATTAAGTTCTAGATTTTCAATTCTATTATTTTCACCATCATCATCTATGTGGGATATTTCCATTCCTTTAGGTACCTTCTTGTCATTTATGATTTCCCATACTACAACATGGACATCACGCACTGTTGTCTCATCATGATTAATAGTGATTCCCATTCTAAAATACTTACCTCGTAATGATCCTTGTGTTAACCTTCCATCGGATCTTTCTGTCCATCCTCCAGTAGAAACCCAAAATGAAGGTTGATATTCTGGATACAAAGACTCACTCGAAACCCATTTATCTTTACCAAGATCTTCTCTGATCATAAAACGTAATTTATATCCATCTACTTCCTTTCCAGATTTGCAGAGTCTTGTTATTGTATCTAGTTGACAGGATAAGTCGATAGAGGCTTGTTTAATACTAGTGTACTTCTCGAGAATAGTTCCATCATTAGGAGATATCTTGAAAACTATCTTTCCATTGTTAAATTCTGATTTCTCTTGATTTAAACATTGTTCACTCTTAGTAGCAACACGAAGATTACAACACACATAATTATCAGTCTTCACTCTATTGATATGATCCGCAGTGATTGTATTGTATTCTTTTCCATAAACGAGTTTGATGTTAAAGAATACACCTCCCAACCAAGTTGAAATATTTTTGCTCTTTCTATCGCCATCATCATTAATCAATTCAGCACGTACATAACCAGTACTAATCGGTTTAAGGTCAATTGCTAAGAGTTTACACCTTTTGATATTGTAGAAACGTCCTATTGATGAAACCTCATAGTTTGAAAATCCGTGAGGTTTCATATACTTCCACGTTTCTTTCTTCTTACATTTTGGACAGTATATAACAGTTCTTTCATCTTTGTTAACCTCTTTGATTTTCTTCTGTCCTCCATGCATGATACACTTATCTCCCTCATTATCAACTTTATTTTTGCACAATCCACGCTCCTTCTTTGAATTAGGTTCATTACATTTAGGACCTTTTTGATGATCTCTACATCTATCACCTTCATTATTAACTGTTCGTGTACATTTTCCACCTCGTGTTTTCTTCCCTGAGCAGGTAGGATTTATCTTATTCGAATCATGACGAATACATGTTAATTTGTTATTCTTGGTTTTGAATGTGCATTGACTACCATCTTCTTTGATACCTTTACACCTTACCATCTTTACATCGTATTTTGATATTGTTTTAGATTGGATCAATTTCTTCTAGTATGAATTAATGTTAAAGTAAAGTAATATGGTTCGTTACGTATTATCTCTAGATGGTGGTGGTGTTAGAGGATTGGCTACACTTCACTTTCTTAAAGAGTTAGACATCTATCTCAAAGAGAGATATAACAGATGTATTAACGATGTTTTCTCTCTATACTCTGGTACTAGTGTAGGTGGTATGATAGCATCATGTCTTGCTTGTGATAAAACACCTGATGAGATTGTGGAGTATGTTGATGAGAACATAGGTATAGTCTTCAAACGCAAAGGTCTATCCTTTCCGTGGTCTAACAAGTATAGTTCAGTAGGTATAGATGAATTAATAGCAGGAATAATACCTGATATTCAGATGAAGGATGTAAACAAACCTTTTCTAGCAACTGCTTACAACACCACTCTGAGAAAACCTACAGTATTTAATAATCAGTCCACTAGTCTTTATTCTGACGATTCTGTACCATTACGCAAAGTTATAGAGGCTACTTCAGCAGCACCTAGTTTTTTCGCACCAGTCGAGATTGAAGAAAATACCTTCTATATTGATGGAGGTGTTATATGTATAGATCCAGTACTATCTGGGTATGCTGCAGCAAACAAACATTGGAATAATGAGAAAATTATGGTTTTGAGTGTGGGCACTGGTCAGTGTCCTCAGAAATCTATCAATCCTAGTAGTCATTGGGGTATTTTAAATTGGTTGTGGTATGGTAAACTAGTAGATATAATATTAGAAGCTTCAGATGAACTAGGTAGAGATCACATGGACATGCTAATAGGAAAAGATTATCTGAGGATTAACAGTAAGCTCGAGAGAAATATACCTATGGATAGTGCTAAAGAGCTTGATCTCAGCTATCTAAAGTGTCTTGGTAAGAGATGGATGAGCGATTATAGAAGTGATATTGATAAATTCTTTGAGAAACTGCAGCACTTTTAAAATATATTGATCTAATAATACTTCTAGTTAAAGAGAATATAAACTTTTAACACTGCTTCTCCCACTCTTGTTATATCATAATGAAGTTAACTGGTATTAAGAATATATCATCAACATGTTATATGAACTCTATCTTGCAAGCCCTGTTCCAAACTCGAGGAATAGGTCACCACCGTCATCAGTCATCTGTAGTGAAAGCGTGGTGTAAACTAAGAAAATTATACGATTCCACTATGAAAGGTATTATCGATCCGACAGAATTCAAGAAAGAATTAGATGATACTAAACAGTTTGAAGGTAAAGGATCTCAAGACAGTGTTGGATTTCTAACAATACTACTTGATATGCTACCATGTGAGGCTAGCATATTTAAGGGAAATTTCAAAAGTAGAATAAGTTGTGTAACATGTGGATGGCATAGTGACAAATATGATGATTTTACTGTATTAACACTTCCAATCACGGGTACTGATCTCAATACTATGTACAAGAATTTCACCAGTGTTGAAGAGAATGTTACTTACAAATGTAAGAAATGTATGCGAAATACAATACATACGAAGAAGATTACTGTTAAGAAATTTCCTTTGAGATTGATAATAAGTCTTAAGAGATTTACATCTAAACTCACTGTGATAAGATCACATGTCGATTTTCCTGTTAAGCAGTTAGTATTGGATGGAATAGAATACATTCTTTATGCTATAGTAGAGTTCCAAGGTAGTTACAAGGGAGGTCATTACATCGTAACAGTGTATAATTTTGAGGATGATATTTGGAGAGTTTACAATGATTCTTTGGTATCAGATAGGATCTTTCAGAAGGAAGAGTTTAACGAAACTGCATACATTCTATTCTACGAGAAATTACCTTAAAAATAATAGATAAGATTGTAAAGGATGAACTTTAAAGAATATAAAAGATGGATTGGAGAACATGCAATCACTAAAGCAGACTGGGAACAGATGTGTGTTTGGGGAAAACGATTGCAGCTTTTACAGCCGGATTACTTTCTGTATCAGCAACTTGAAGGACGCTCGCATTTTGGAAAGAGATATCGAACGAATAAAGATGACTCAATTATATCGATTGTCTGTGGATCAAAGATGACAGAGAAAGAGATTGATAGATTGGATTATTGTGGTAAGCGTCCTACTGATGGTTGGCACGTAACAATGAAGAGAAAATATATTGATGATGATGAATCTTTTAATGGATATGTTTTTGCAGCACCTGATGGGATTGTAAATAATGGTGGAAGTGGTAATATGCATTCACGACTCATGTCACTGGACATCGAACTTCCAAGTATGAGTGAAATATCTTATGACGACTAGGTGTTACTTTTTTAAAAACTATCTATCATATATTTGAAGAACAGACATATTCCTCACAACAGATTTAAAACGAGTTTCCTAAGAAGCATCAAGAATAGTCCCAGATATGCGTCGAATAAAGATAAAATTGGGATAATTTTTGACAAGTCGTTACGAAGGAGAACTCAATTATGTTTCAAATGGATCTGTTGTTTTGTTCTATCGATTTAATGATAAGTTGGAAGCCTGTAAATGGAGATGAAATATAGGCAACCAGCTGACGCAGAACACGTCATTCAAAATTGATTTATTACAGTTTCCTTTTTGCAATGATAAAGATGGATTCACTTACTTCGGGGAATCTTGAAGATGTCCAGAAGTTGATGAATTCATCCTGTGATTACATGGAACAGAAAGCGGAAGAGATGGATGCTAAGAAAAAGAAAGGAAAATGGTTTTCTCCTATCAAACCAAATTCATTCACAATGTCAAGGGAAGAGTTTTTCTCCAAGTTCGGAAGAAACTCTTCTTACGACGATCTTATCTCTAAAGATCCGTTCACATTAATAGATTTGCTAGAAGCAATCTATAAGGATAGTGATGAACCCTCCACAACTTGGAGAATTTCACGTCAAATGTTGCATCCAGAGGATATAGATGGGATGGAGGTATTATACCTAAGCAACAGAGGAGGAATATGGTCTATTGACAGTAGTGATATAGAAAATATAAGAGTTATATCATTGAAAGATATAATCGAATACTTTCAAGAACAGTAATATTAGACGTTTTATAGAAACTCTCAATTACAAATATGATGGGTGAGATGTATTTTTAAAATTAGAGAAGTTGTGAGTAGTAGTTATACATTTCTCGAGTGATTAATTCAATATTAATGGAAGTAAAAAGTATAAATCTCAACTTCTTAGCTACCTTTGGATTTGTAGCTAAGTCAGTTTCAATAATGAGATGATCCAACATTCTACAGAAAGCATACTTTTGTTCATCACTCAGCTTGCGTTTGTAAGTAACACAGTTGACTATTTTAACCGCAATACTCACCATATTCTTTACCTTCTCGTAGGAAATGATGTTTTATATCAATTTTGATTAATTCTTATTTCTCATTATCGTCTATCTCATTCAATTTAGAATCTTGCAAAGAACTGAAATACATTATGTAAGGATATACATCGACGAAAGGAAGTAATATTCCACGCATGTTATCATTGTATGCACCTATACCTTTAAAATATCTAACATGTTCAAGAGGTAATACCCCGGTATTGTCAATCTCAAAAAATGAGCGATAAATTACTGCAAACTCAGGAGTGAATACATCTTCTAGAGTTTCGATCTCTTTATCAGTAAGTTCTTTTCCTATTCCGCTAACTATATCACGATGAAGACTTCCATTTATAACAAAGATTTTTCCATGATAGAATTTTCCTGGTGGACCACCTCTAGGAACAGGAGGAGGCCCCAAAGAATATTGACCAAAGTGACCAACGTGAATTCCCCTTTGTATTCTTCTGATAATACCGTATCTTCCTTTGCCTTTGATAGTAGTATAATATTGTGTTTGTAATTTCCTCAGATATTCTATTCTTCCATAAGTTTCTTGTCCATGAATGATGGTTTGCTTTTGAGTATCCTTTATTATTTCTGCATACGTTCTTCCATCAATCCATTTGTTATTCAGATTTATCATGTTCACTTTATGAAATAATTCAGCTGTTTTTCTCCATGTATCTCCATACCGTTTTTCAGTTCCATAACTTTGTTCTACTTTTACCTTCCAGAAAGATTCATTCGTACAGATTCGATTAATCTTTCTACTTGTTCTGCACAGTTTAGATATTTCCGCTGGGCTGATAAATAACAATATTTCCCTTACTGTACTGTCGGAAGAATTTTCGAAATCTGCCATCTTCATATGGCGTTCTCGCAAAATATCTTCTATCTTGAATTCACTCATTTTATAATGAGATCAAAATTTATTTATTTATCACTTTTAAACTACTATATCTCATCCTGAACTAACTTAGCATCTTCACCATAGAAATGTCGAACGAAAGCCAAGAAGGGCTTCTCGAAATTGTAGTTTGAGAGAGCAGATATATCGTAATATCCAAGAAGTTCAAGATCCCAATATATGGTAATATTTTTCACCTTGCGATTCTTAATGTCGACCTTGTTTCCACAGAGTACGATAGGAATCTCTGGAACTGATTTACGAAGAAGATCAACCCAGACCTTCGCATTCTTGTAGGAGACAAGAGATGTCACATCGAACATGACAACAGCACACTCAGCTCCTACAAAATAATCAGTTGACAACCCGAATTTCTCTTGTCCAGCAATGTCAAGAATATCGAAACCAATTTTTCCTTTGTTAGTCGAGAAGAGGATAGATCGTAATTCTTTTCCTTGAGTTGGAATGTACCTCTTCTCGAACTTTCCAGTCATATGTCGAGTAATGAAAGTGGTCTTGCCCACTCCTCCATCACCAACAAAAACAATCTTATGAGTGTAATTCTCCATGTTTCTTTACCTTCTCTTCGAAGAACACTATTTATATCAATTTTGTGGTAATATCAATCTCATCGAAGAAACTTTACTAGGAATATAGTAATGGAGAGAATTATGCGAAAACTAGTACTTTTAAGAAGAGAACTCATTCCCACATAGCATCAACGAGTCAAATCTTGATAATGATTGTGTAGTTCTCTTCTTAAAACATCTTTGAACTGAGCCATATTCATTTACTGTATCATTCTCTGATATCTTATTGATAATGGATCTATACCAAATAGATATAGGTTCAGATGTAGGTATACATTCCTCCTTATTGGCAATAGACTTATCTATAGATTCCAGATATCCTACCGTTTGTCTCTCTCCATCACTTCTTCTACAGTCGAAATAAATAACTCCACCCGAAATCACTAAGTATGGATTCTCATTCTCGTGTACTCTTGAGCACACATTACAATATGATGGAAACATCCTTTTCAATAGTACAAGGCTACCTTTCTCACTTAATAATTTGAATGGGTTCTTATCTTTCAGACTCTTAACGAATATAGAATAGATCAGATCACTATCATGTTCAACAGTATCATATAATACTTTTTCTTGCTTTTCTATGTCCATTGATATAAGAATACATGAATGAGTTACAGATACTAAACTTTCAGTGAACATAGTTAGAAGAGTTAAATGCTCTTCCTGTTTCTCTTTTCGATTTACTCTTTTGCTTACATCTTGTGTCTCTCCTCTGAACTTGAATTTCGTCATTAGATGTTTAGTTCTATCAGATTTTGCCTTGTGAGACCAAAGGAGTCTCATCTGCTGAGTGCTCTTGTAAACAGATGAATCAATATATTCTGCATATTGGGACTCCATTAATTTAATAGTTAGTTGATATATCTTCTCGCATTCCTTAGACGTACTAAGGCAGTAACCATCAATAATAACGTGGTAACTGAACTTATTTGTTCCGTGACTCTGATAGACAAGGATATTATCCTTGAGATCGACATTAAAGACATCTTTGTAAACCTTGTCAATTGATCTTAGTAAATCATCAAGTATAGCATTAGCAAACTCATATGATTGACCTTTGATATCAATATCATACTTATGTTTCTGATTTTGAGTTATAACCTCGTAAAAACATCTTCTCTCAGGTTCAAATGCTATTATGTATTTAAATAATTCAATATGATCATCAAATAAAGCAAAGAGTCTATGTACGTTGCTATCTTCCAGCGATATTACTATCCCCGATGTAATGAATGGTGATGTAGTAAATAATCCATTATAAAGCTTGTAATACCATCGTTTATCATTAATGATCCTATAGGACATGTTTTGTCACATCAGTGACATTCCTATTTGGATCATTTTTTAATAAAAGTATAAATTTTAAAGTAGTTTAGTTAATAATGTTTCTTGTGTTAAAATGTCGAATATTTCACTCATTATTGAACGATTACATCTTAAACCAAAAGGCACTCTCACTCTCACTGAAATACAAGAGATTTTCCTAAACTTAAATGTCGACGAGATATCAAAGTTATGTCGAACAAGTATTAAATTTAACATCGTTT
>SDBT01016469.1_pt1 | contig 11696 bp, 10 predicted proteins | sample 2277101 | NCBI WGS metagenome assembly SDBT01 (sample SAMN10404973, study PRJNA504765) | marine sediment metagenome | isolation source: marine sediment core GS10_PC15, 103 cmbsf | place: Arctic Ocean: Southern Knipovich Ridge | collected 2010
CGGATCCTCGTCCTCGACAGTGGCCGCATCGTTGAATCCGGCTCACACGCGGAGCTGCTGGCAAAAAAGGGACCGTACCGGCGACTGCACGATATGCAATTCGCTAATACGGCCGCAAGCTAGCACGCTGTCTTACCAGTTGGCAGGGGCAGAGGTAGTGGCAGAGGCAGTGGCAGTTGGCAGGAAGAAGGGAAATGAGAGCGAACCACCGGGAGCAAAAGGGGGAGCAATGACCGGCGCAAAATTCAACAAAATCCCTACAAAATTCCATTTTTTTAGACCTTCGCCCGACGGGAGCATTGTTTGGGTGGTGTAGAGTTTGCCGGCGGGCACTATGGGTGACGGTACAGAATGTCCCGGAGGAACTCCTGCGGAGTAAAATGCAAAATGCAAAGTGCAAAATGAAGAATGGGAATTGAGCCGGTGGGGCTATGGGACGTAAGCAAGAAATGATATGGCGTGGTTCTATCCATAGGGCGGGAAGGTATGGACAGGAACAGGGGCTGTCGTTCGCGTGGTGCGCGTGGTGCGCGGAACTGGGGGCCGGGGCTTGGGCAGTGGCAGTGGCAGTGGTAGTTGGCAGTTGGCAGGCCTCGGCCCAGGCCGGACACCGCACGGTGGGCCTGGCGGGACTGGCCTCTAAGGCTATTGAAAACCATCTTATTTTAGGGTAAGATATGTCTAAGAATGGGGGGAATCTCAACCTTTTACCTTAACTCAATTTTACAGAAAATTATGGACACAACTACTCATAATCCGTTGGTTGGAAAAATTGCATTCTCATTGCATCGTTGCCCAAATCCTCCTCTTGACGCGTAGTTCTTCTAAGCCGTAGGCTATTCGTATCCGGGTAACATACTTGCCTTAATCCTCACCGTGGCTGGCCTACCTTCGGCAGGCCCGATTTCGTGCCAATTCGTGTTAATTCGTGGCTAAGATCTCTTGGCACCTTGGCGTTTATTTCTTGCTGACCGCTTAACGCTCACCGCTGATTGCTGTTTTCGCGCACCAGGCGAACGACAGGCCCCCGCTGCCGGCGTATATTCGGGCGCTATGATAATGATGCCCCATATCGCTCCGTTGCCACTCCTGCTCCGCTGGATGTGGAGTGGAAAACACTACACCACCCCAACAGTGCTCTCGTCGGGGGAAGCCTTGAAAAAAACGAATTTTGTATGGGTTTTGTCTAATTCCTCGCCGATCCCTTCGACAAGCTCAAGGCAGGCCCCGCGGCTATCTCTGACTGATTATAGCCTGTTTTCAACACCGTATAAATTCCGTACCTTTGCTCCTGGGTAATCCGTCAGCCCTCGGGCCGTAGCCCTAGCCTCGACGTGCCGGCCTCCCCGTGGACGGAACGGCCAGGGTCTCCGGCGAGTCCGGGCGAGGCTGACGGATCGCGATGCCCCCGCCTGAGGCGGGGATGACAGTCCTTATTGAGTAACATTGCGTAAAATAAGTCAAACAAATAATAGGACACAGCACTGGCATATGACCGCTGTCATCTCCGAAGCGGTGCACTGCAGCCCGTGCCAGAAAAATGCCTGCCCTAACCGGGATGAACCTCTGCTTTGCCTTAACGCTGTCCCGGCCAAAACCGTTTGGGAGTCCTATTATGCCCTGTAACCATGCCATCAAGGCCATGAGGTATCGTCTATTATTGGCAATCCTCGCTGGTTTCACCGCCGTCTGGGGTCAGGACCAGCCTTTCAAAACCGGTGAAACACTCATCTACGCTACCGGGTTCCGCCTGTTCTCCGCCGGTACTTCCACCATGGAAATCATAGCACAGGAGGGGGACTCCAGCCTGCATATTGTTTCCCAGGTTCGTACCAACGATTTCTTTGATCGCCTCTACCGCATCCGGGACCGGATTGATCTGTGGCTTGACCCCAGCACCCTGGAACTGCGGCACATGCGGCGGGATATCAATGAGGGGAGGTATGCGCGCCGGGACACTACCACTGTCAACCGGGAAGCGGGGTTCATCTACGCCCGGGACGATACCCTGACCGTGGCAGAGCCGGTGTTTGATCCTATCGGTGTCATTTATTATTTGCGCAGCCTGCCGCTGGCTATCGGTGACGAGATCCACCTGGCTATTTTTGACGGACGGCACCTGAGGAAAATAGCCATCAGCGTCAGGGGGCCGGAGCGGATTCGGGTCCCGGCCGGCGAGTTCGAATGCCTGGTTCTGAAGCCGGTGGCGCTGGATCAAAGGAAACTGACGGGGGCGGACGGCATCCTGCACCTGTGGCTGACGGCCGACCGGAGGCGCATGCCGGTGAGGATCGAGCAGAAAACCGGCTTCGGTACGATGGTGCTGAGGCTGGCGGAGGTGAGGTAGGGGGTTAGGTCTCTCGCAGCAGGTCAGAACAGTTCGGTCTCTTCAAAGTCCTGATTCTCGTAATTTTTAGGGTCACCGAATATAGAATTTATCTCTTCCATCTCACTGTCATCCGCATAAGGGATCAGTTCTAACTTAAGTTTCTCCAGTTTTTCATCAAAAACTTCCGCTACGGCTTTTTTTACCATCTCGCACATTCTGGTTTCATCGACCTGGGTATCCATTTACCGCACAATCCGCATGATGTCGTTATAAAATATCACCGCGATAAGGGTCAGGAGGAGTACTACTCCCAGCTGTTGGATGACCATGCGGGCCCGTATGGAAAGGGATCGGCGCAGGGCGGCTTCGATCAGAACGATGGTGATGTGTCCCCCGTCCAGCGCGGGGATGGGCAGTATGTTGATGAAAGCCAGGTTGACGCTGATAATAGCCAGAAATCCCAGCAGGGTGGAGAATCCGCTCTGGGCCGACTGCCCGGCCAGCTGAGCGATCAGAATCGGGCCACCCACATCCTTCAGGCTGGCCTTGCCGGTGATAATCATCGCCAGTGACTTGTAGGTGAGCACGAACCACCGCTTGGTAAGAGCGAAGCCACTGACCACCGCCTCGCCGAATCCCACCGGCCGGGTAGTTACGACCGGGCCGATGCCAATCATGCCCACCGTCCTGATCTCGTCGTCCACCAGGGTCTCGGTGGCGCGGGTCTTCATGACTCGCCGGAAGGTCTCACCGTCCCGGACCCAAGTAACCTCCACGGTTTCGCCGGGCCTGGCATGTATAATAGTGGTGAGCTCTTCCCAGGAGCTTATGGACTGGCCGTTGATAGCGGTGATCTCGTCGCCCGGCAGGATACCCGCCGCTTTAGCCGGGTAATCCTCAGCGAGGGAGCCCACCTCAGGGGACGGATCGGCCTCGACTATGCCGTTTACCAGGGCTAAGGAGGCAAAGATCACTACCGCTAGCAACAGATTGGTAAGAACCCCCGCGGACATGAACCAGATCTTCTGCAGGGCGTTCTTGGACTGGAACTCCCACGGCGCACCGGTGAGCTTCGTATCCATACTCTCGTCCACGATGCCGGCCACTTTCACGTAGCCTCCCAGTGGGATCAGTCCCAGGCCGTACTCGGTGTGGCCGATCTTTTTCTTGAGGCCCAACCCGAAGAGGTTAAACCCCACGTAGAACCGCTCCACCCGAATACCAACCGACCGGGCCGCCAGGTAATGGCCCAGCTCGTGGAAGAATATCAATACCACCAGCACGAATATCATAGCCAGAATCGTGGTCATCACTTACTCCAGATTACCCCTTGCTGATCAGCGGCTGCCATGGATTATCCCACCAGCCGCAATATAATAGAAAAAACCGGCCATTCCACCATTTACGGCGTGGCTGGTGATCAGGCCGGCCCCTGCAATCCCAGGGCCGGGGCCACACAGCGCCGGGTCCATACCAGGAGCTCTTCGATAGCATCCATGTCCTGGTGCTCAACAAAGGGGTGTTCCGCCAGGACTTTTTCCAGGGTGGCCGGAATTTCCAGGAAGGCAATGCGGTCTTCCAGGAAGGCCTGCACTGCCAGGTCGTTGGCCATGTTGAGCGCGGCCGGGGCCGAACCGCCCCGATTGAGGGCCTCGTAGGCCAGGGGGATACAGGGGAACTTCTCCAGGTCCGGCGGCTCAAACGTGAGGGTGGCCACCTGAACCAGATCGAGGCGGGGCCAGTTGGAGGGCTTATGGTCCGGATAGGTAAGGGCGTACTGGATGGGGACCTTCATGTCGGGGATTCCCAGCTGGGCCTTCACCGACCCGTCAACAAACTCCACCATGCTGTGAATGATCGACTGGGGGTGAATCACGATATCTATCCGCTCAGGCGGCAGGTCGAACAGCCAGCGGGCCTCGATCACCTCCAGCCCCTTGTTCATCATGGTGGCCGAATCGATGGTGATCTTGGGACCCATGTCCCAGTTGGGATGCTGAAGAGCCTGGGTCCTGGTCGCTTCGGCGAGCTGCTTCCGCGGCCAGGTCCTGAAGGGCCCGCCGGAGCCAGTGAGCACCAGCCGCCGGACCTGATCGTGGCGTTCACCGGCCAGGCACTGCCAGATGGCGCTGTGTTCGCTGTCCACCGGGTAAAGCTCGGCCTCCTTTCGCCGGACCAGTTCGGTAATTAGTTCCCCGGCCATTACGAGGCTTTCCTTGTTGGAGAGAGCCACATCCACCCCAGCCTTCAGGGCCGCTATGGTAGGGGCCATGCCGGCACCGCCCACCAGGGCGTTGAGACAGAGATCAACATCGTCCCGGCCGGCGACGGCCAGCAGACCTTCCAGGCCGGTCAGGATCTCGATACCGCTCCCTGACAATCGTTCCTGGAGCTCCTCAGCAGCCGATTCATCAGTAATGGCCACCACCTTAGCCCTGAGACGCCGGGCCTGCTCAGCCAGCAGGGCGGCGCTCCTGCGGGCCGTGAGGGCCACCACCTGGAACTCACCCGGGAGACCGGTGACCACCTCCACCGCCTGCGTGCCGATGGAACCGGTGGAACCGAGAATACTCAGTCGCCGCATCAGATGGCCAGGCTCAGCTGCGTCCCCCCGGTGATGAAACCGGGACCAACCTTGGCCTGAACCGATACTTTCAGCCGGCGGAAAAGGTCGTATCCGGCGGACAACGCAAGCATCCTGGTAGTCGCCTCCAGCTTATCGGGAACATCCGACGCCTCTGCCTCCGACCCGGGGAAGATACTCTGGTACACGAATACCAGGGCGCAGGTTATATTAACTGACCCGAACCTTGCGCCATAAGCCCAGCTCGCCTCGTTCCATGTTAATCTATAATCAGGCAGCCCCTCAATCCCGTTCTTGACGAATGTTATTTCGGGCCTAAACGGCCCCAACGCCAAAGACTCCGGCAGGTACCTGAGCCCGATCCGCAATAGTTGTACAACCTGCTGTCCGTTCAGCCCGCTGCCCAGACCGCCGACAAGAGCCAGGTTGGGTGATACCCACCACTGAAGCCCGATCACTGGCAGGAGTCGCAGGCTACTATCAGTATGGGGATAGTATACCATCGGGTAAAAAGTAGCGGTCACCGGAGCAAATTCTCTTCGCGGAAAGGGGGCGGGGATCATGGCTGCGGAGACCCTGGTGGCAGATGAAAGCAAAACCGAGTCTGGTGAACCGGCGGACAATGACACGGCCAATACCGTCAATGTCAGCGATACGGCTGTGTGGCGCCTAGATGAGCCCACGACCGCCCTGCTCGATGAATTCCAGGATCGCCTGGATTTCCGGCGTCGGCTCCAGCTCCTCCCTGATAATCGCCACCGCCTGACTCAGGTTATGACCCGAGCGGTAAATAAGTTTGTAAGCCTTCATGATCCGGCCCCGCACTTCTGCTGGAAAACCGCGGCGTCGCAGGCCCACAACATTCAGGCCGCAAAACCTGAGGGGTTCCCCGGAAGCCATGATATACGGCGGCACATCCTGCACTACCCGAAAGCCACCGCCTACAAAGGCATGGGCACCCACACGACAGAACTGGTGTACGGGTGTGCAACCCCCTATGAAAGCGTACTCGTGGATCTGCGCGAAGCCCCCCAATTGCACCATATTCGCCAGTATCACGTTATCATCGACCCGGCTGTCATGCCCGACATGGACATACGCCATCAAGTTTACCTGGGAACCGATGATGGTCCCTTCATCACGAATTCCCCCATGAACCGTCACGTATTCCCGCAGGACGGTTCCATCACCCACGGAGGTTGGTGTATCACCTCCCTCAAATTTCAGGTCCTGGGGCAGCCCGCCAACCACCGCGCCGTGAAATACCCGGCAATCAGCCCCCAGGGTAGTGCCCTGCAAGACCTGGGCGTGAGTCATGATCTCGGTTCGCTCACCCACAACGGTGCCGCCTTCAATGACGGCCAAGGGGCCGACTTTTACTTCAGCTGCCAGTTGGGCATCGGGATCAACAACGGCGGTGGGATGAATATGGGTGGAAATATTTATTCCTCACGATCGGCGATCATGGCCATCATTTCGGCCTCTGCCGCCAGCTCGCCGTCCACCAGGGCTTTGCCGGCCATCTTGCAGGTATTCAGGCGCAGTTTCAGCAGTTCCACCTCCAGGATGAGCTGGTCGCCGGGGACCACGGGCCGGCGAAAGCGGACTTTATCGATAGCGGTGAAGTAAATCAGCTTGGTATCAGGGTCGGGTACCGTGCTGATGAGCATGAATCCGCCCGCCTGGGCCAAAGCCTCCAGGATCAGGACGCCCGGGAAAATGGGCCGACCGGGGAAATGCCCCTGGAATAGCTCCTCGTTGACGGTCACATTCTTCACCGCCCGGATGCGTTTGCCGGGTTCAACATCCAGTACCCGGTCCACCAGGAGGAACGGGTACCGGTGAGGCAGGCTGTCCATGATGGCCTGAACGTCGAACTTGATTTTGGGGCTGGCGCTTTGCGCCCGTTTATGCTCCAGGCGCTTGCTGTAGACCTGCTTCAGGCGCTTGACCAGCTCCACGTTGGCAGCGTGCCCGCTGCGGGTAGCCACAACATGACCCTGGATAGGCATGCCGAGCAGGGCCAGGTCACCGATGAGATCGAGGATTTTGTGCCGCACGGCCTCATTCTCAAAGCGGAGTTTCTGTCCCTTCAGGATACCGTCATCGCCCGGCGCCACTTCGCCTTTGATATCGAAAAGCTGCTTCAGATGGTCGATTTCACCCGGCGCAATAGGCCGGTCCACAAAAACCAGCGCATTCTCCAGATTGCCACCCTTGGCCAGTCCCTGATCTTTCAGTTTCTCTACCTCACTGAACAGGCAGAAGGTCCGGGCCGGGGCTATGCGCCTTATGAAATCTTCTTCCATGCTGTAGACGGACATGGTCTGGGTGCCGTCGCGCGTGAGATGGTGATAGTCCATCATAAAGGTAATCCGGAAAGCCTCGGATGGGAGCACGTGCATATCGATGTTCTTGCCGGGGTCGGAGTATGAGACGGCCTTGTCAATGACCAGCAGGTTGCGCTTGGCGCTCTGTTCCACAAGGCCGGCCCGCAGCAGGACGTCCACAAAGGGTTTGGCGCTGCCGTCCATCACCGGCGGTTCTTTTGCGCTGAGCTCGATCAGGAGGTTGTCAATCCCCAGGCCGCTGATAGCCGCCAGGATATGTTCCACCGTGTGCACCTGATGGCCATTCTGGGCAACAGTGGTCCCCCGGGAGATATCCACCACGTGGTCAATATCGGCCAGGACGGGTGGAAAGTCCTCCAGGTCGGTACGAACGAAGCGGATACCCGTATTGACGTCTGCCGGCTTGAAAGTAGCGGTGCAATCCAGCCCGGTATGGAGTCCTGCTCCGGTGATCGATACTTCCTTCTTGATGGAATGCTGAAATCCGGCCATATATCAGTCTCCTTCCTTTTGGGGTATTTCTTCCAGCCGGGCCAGGCTCGCCTCTAACTGACGCAGTCGCCGGGTCAGCTCCGGCAGTTGCTTGATGACCCCGCATTGGCGCAGCCATTTCTGGTGCTCAAGCGCGGGAATACCGGCGTAAAACCGACCAGCGGGGATCGATTGCATGACGGCCGACTTGGCAGCGACCACCACCCGGTCACCGATGGTAACGTGGTCCACCACACCTACCTGGCCCGCCAGAGTAACAAAATCGCCGATAGTTGTCGAACCGGCAATCCCTACCATACTGGCAAACAGGCAGCCGCGGCCGATCTTCACGTTATGGGCGATATGCACCAGGTTATCGATTTTGGTGCCGTCACCGATGATTGTATCGCCGATAGAACCCCGGTCAACAGCGCTGTTGGCCCCAATTTCCACCCGGTCCCCGATAATAACCCGGCCCACCTGGGGAATTTTATGATGGACATCTTCTTCGGTGACATAGCCATAGCCGTCAGAACCGATAACCGCACCGCTGTGGATGATAACCTCGTCCCCCAGGCGCATGCCGTCGTGGATGACCACATTAGGGTGGAGATGCACCCGGCGGCCGATGGCAGTACCCCGGCCCACACTTACGCCGGCTTCGATAATCGACCCCTCGCCTATGGTAACTTCATCACCGATCACCGCACAAGGACCGATGCATACCTCCCGGCCCAGCTGAACCTTCAGACCCAGAGTGGCCGAAGGGTGAACCCCTGAAAGGCGAGGAACTTCGGGATAAAGAAAGGCCAGCGCCTCGGCAAAGGCCCTGGCTGGATTCGCCGCCCGGATGGCCGGCCTGCCGTGTGAGTCAGCGCCCGCCTTCAGTATTACCGCACTGGCCGGGGATGAGGCCAGGTCGCGGCCGTATTTGGGATCAGCCAGGAAGGTAATCCCGCCGACGCTGCCGGAGGTGACCTCACAAGCATGGGTGATCTCTATTGACCCGTCCCCATCCACCTCCCCACGGACCACTTCAGCGATCTGGGCCAGAGTAGGCAAGTCAGGAGGCGTTATTGCTGCTTCTTCGGTGCAGCAGAACGGCGCAGTTCGGCAATGACATCGCCCGTGAGGTCGTGGGCTGGCAGGGCGTACACCAGGGCGCCACCGGCGGCATCCATAATATAATCAAACGACCGCTCCGCTCCGATCCTCTTCACCGCCGTGTCAACCTTGTCCAGAACCGGCGCCATTAATTGGGCCTGGTAGCGGTAGAGTTCCCCCTCGGGACCAAATTTCGACTGCTGGAATGCCTGGGTACTCTGATAGAGGGATTGGAGATCCTGTTCCTTCTCCCGGATTTTTTCATTGCTCAGCAACAGGCGCTGGCGCTCAAATTCCCGGTTCAGGCTGTCCAACCGCTCCACATAGGTGTTATACTCCGCCTGCAGGCGTCGGGTCTCCTTTTCCAGTTTGGCCTGGGCATCCCGAACATCTTCATACTCCTGCATGATACGGTTGGAATCAATATACCCGATCTTTAGCTGACCGAACATCCCCGAGGGGACTATCATCGCCAGGCCAATCAGACCTACAATTAATCTGCTCTTTTTCACCGTGCCTCCTTTTATGGGTTAGAAGGGTTGTCCAAAAATGAAATGCAGCTCCCAGCCGTGGGGACCCGGCCCCTCACCTTCGACTGAATCGAAACCGTAGCCCAGATCGAGTCCCAGCATTCCCAGCATGGGCATGAACATACGCATCCCTATGCCCAGCGATCGCTTGAGCTTGAAGGGATCTACGTAGCTGAAATCGAGCCACGTATTGCCCATATCCATGAAGACCAGGGCATAGATAGTAGGATTCTCAGACAGCGACAGCCGCAGCTCAGCTGAATACTTCAGCATTACGGTACCACCCAGGGGACGCCCCCCTGTCAAGGGTCCCACGGTATTATCAAGGTAGCCGCGGAGCATCTCGCCGTACGGTATGCCCGTCCCGCCCATGAAAAATTTTTCATCAGGGGGAGTAATAGACCAGCCTTCGGGATCAGGGATCTGTATGATCGCCCCTATTTTCATCATCTGGTGGAACACCAGTTTCTCGGCTGCCGGCAGGTACCATTTGAGGGTAAAGACATGCTTATGGAAGTCTTCATTACCTCCCAGAATCGAACCGGAAAGGGTAGACACCCAATTCATCACGGAACCCATAGTGGGAAACTCGGGCCGGTTGCGGCTGTCCCGGGTTATCGCCTGGGTGAAGGAGATACCCACTGTAGAGACAAAGTCGTTACCTTCCTCGTCCTGTTCAATATCTACCGGCCGGACACCTAAATAGTCGATTAGTTGATCTTGATCTCCAATATAGCGCTTATCGGCCCCCTGAAAAATCCATGATCCCCGGAAGAAAGAATCGGGCCACCGGAAACGGCGTCCCAACCTCGCGGACCCGCCCCACTGGACAATATCGAACGGGAAATAGGTATACTGGGAGGACTGGCCCCGTTCGGTATAGAAAGCCGACAGGCCCACCATGTTCGGGGTGTTCAGCAGCCAGGGGTTGAGCAGGCTCAGGGAAAAGGACTCATAGGCCGCCTGCTGCCCTAACCCCCCAAAGTAGTTTGTCTGTGCCGCCCCGCGATTATAACTCAGGTTGAGCTGCTGCCCGGTACCTGCCAGGTTTTGGAACTCCAGGCCGCCGCCGCCGATCATGCCGAACTGTTCCGTATAACCTATAGACAGGTTCGCCCGGTCGGTGGATTTCTCCGTCACCTTGATGCCGAGGTCTACCTCGTCCTCGTCCACCGGGAGCACGTCGGGTTCTACGTTCTCGAAAAAGTTAAGAATCCATATGTCCCGCTGGCTCCGGGTGAGTTTTTCATAACTGAAGGTGTCCCCCGGATTGATGCGCAGCTCGCGCCGGATCACATAATCCCGGGTCTTATCGTTCCCGGTGATGTTAATGTACCTGACCGATACTTTCTGGTTTTCAACAATGTTAAAGACCACGTCCAACGAGTCCTTACCGACAGGGTACTCCACCGGTTCCACCCTGGAATAAAGATAACCCTCATCCATATATATCGGGTGTACCCTCTGGCTGACGGCCGTTTGGAACGCTTCATTGTTGTAAAGGTCGCCTTTGACAAATCCCAGGGCGGCCTCCAGAGCTTCATCGGTTTGCAGAGTATTGCCTTCCCAGGAAAAATTACGGTAATAATAAGGGCTGCCCTCGTGAATCCGAATGAGCAGCTCCAGTCCTTTGCCGTCGGAAGTGACCAGAACCGTGTCGCGCACTATCCTGGCGTCGCGATAACCGTTGTTGTTGTAATGAGCCATGATCTTGTTCAAGTCAGCTTCATATTTATCGCGGTCAAAGGAAGATCGCCAGAACAGGTACCAGCGCCATTTCTTGGTGTCCTCCATCTTGTACCGCAGCGCGAAAGACGAGAACTTTTCGTTGCCTTCAAACCGGATGCTCCGGAGCCGCACCTTCTTGTGCTCTACGATGGCAACCTTAAGGATTTGTCCATAGGGGTGCTTTCCAGGCTCCTGCTCCACGGTAACTTCCACATTCAGATAGCCATCCTCGTGATAGAGCTTCTTGATTCTGCGGATCACTTCGGAGACGGCATATTCCGACACGATCTGGGGCGGCTTCAGTTCAATGGTTTCCAGGATCTTTTTCTTACCGATCTTCTTGTTGCCCTCAAGGATAATCTCTTCTAACGAAGGATACTCCTCAACCGTGATGCGCAGCACTATCCCATCCTCGGTATTCTCGTCCATATAGACCTGGATATCAGCGAAAAACCCCAGACCCCACAGGCGGCGGATGCCGCGCTGAATATCTATCGCCGTAACGGTGCGGCCGGGATACAGCCGGGAAGTGGACTGGATAACCTGGGCCGAGGCACGGTCATTGCCTTCAACCACCACCTCCCGCAGCTTGAAACTGG
>SDBT01016470.1_pt1 | contig 11696 bp, 12 predicted proteins | sample 2277101 | NCBI WGS metagenome assembly SDBT01 (sample SAMN10404973, study PRJNA504765) | marine sediment metagenome | isolation source: marine sediment core GS10_PC15, 103 cmbsf | place: Arctic Ocean: Southern Knipovich Ridge | collected 2010
CTTAAAAACCGCACGCTGACATTATTTTTTATGAGTTCATCGATTTCCTTTACCAGATAATCAATTATCAATTTCAAAAGAAAGTTCACTTCCGGTTTTGACCTTTTCCAGTTTTCTGTGGAAAAAGCATAAACCGTAAGATATTCCAGACCGATTTCAACAGATGTTTCCACAATTCTGCGAACTGTTTCCACACCTTTTTTATGACCATTTATTCGTTTCGTGTTATGAAGTTTTGCCCAGCGTCCATTACCATCCATTATGATAGCAATGTGACGCGGCATTTTGGATTTATTGATTTGAGGGATAAGTTCTTTATAATTCATTTAAACCTCTTTTTTCGGTTGAACTGGTTGAATTTGTTAAACCGGTTAAATTAGGAATTTTTGAATTCATTTTTTTGTTATCCTATATTAATTACTTCTCATAGATTTTTTGATATAATTTATGTATGAATTTAATCTTTGTGGAAAAGAAGAGACAAATTCTTCAATTTTGGTTTTATCTGTTTCAGGAATCAAATTTCTATAGTAACTTTTTCTTAACCAATCTTTTACTTCTTCAAAAGAACCGCGCGAATAATAATAAAAATTCAGGTTTTCTTTAAAATGAAATCTTCCATAACCTTCAGCAATATTTGCAGAAATCGAATCAGATGATTTTACAAGTTGGACACCAACAGTTTTTTTAGCAAAATTATCCCATTTATAGCAGATATCCCAGATTAAATTTGAGAAGTTCAAAGCATCATTATAAATTTCTAAATCTTTTATATCCTTCATTATTACTTCCTTGATGTTTACAAGTTCAACTGATTCAACTAATTCAATAACCCACGAAACACATGAAAATACACGAAAAATTCTATTGCATTCCCAAAGAGGGCTTTGGGAACGAGTAGTCAGGTCTTTTCCCAGTTCAACTAATTCAACCAATTCAACCAATTTTCTTTTCTGAAATTCGTTTCAGAAAAGCATTCATAAACCCATTCAAATCACCATTCATAACAGCAGAAATATTTCCTGTTTCATAATTTGTGCGATGATCTTTCACCATCTGGTAAGGATGGAAAACATAGGAGCGTATCTGGTTTCCCCAGCCGATATCGGTTTTTGTATCTTCCAGTTTTTGCCGCTCTTTTCCACGCTGTTCTTCATAAAGTTGATAAAGCCGAGACTTGAGAATCTTCATTGCAACATCTCGATTCCTAATCTGAGAACGTTCATTCTGACATTGAACTACAATATTCGTGGGAATGTGAGTAATTCGAACAGCGGAATCAGTCGTGTTCACACTTTGTCCACCTTTTCCGCTCGAACGATAAGTATCGATTCTCAAATCTTTTGGATCGATTTCAATTTCAATATCATCTTCAATTATTGGATAAATGAAAACCGATGCAAAAGAAGTTTGCCTTTTTCCTAGAGCATTAAAAGGAGAAATCCTGACCAAACGATGGATTCCGATTTCAGATTTGAGATAACCATATACAAAATCCCCGAGAATTTCCATTGTAACGCTTTTTAGACCAGCTTCATCTCCGGGAAGATAATCCACAATTTGAATTTTATAACCGGAATTTTCTGACCAGCGTTTGTACATTCTCAGAAGCATTTCCGCCCAATCTTGAGATTCTGTGCCTCCTGCTCCCGGATGAATAGTTAGAATCGCACTATTTGAATCTGTTTTACCATTTAAAAGGAATTGAATTTGAGCTTCGTCAATAAATGGTTTTGCTTGTTCAAGATTTTCGATTGCTTCTTCTAGAAGAGATTCACTGAATTCTTCTTCAAGAAGCACTTTATAAGTTTCCAAATCATCGAAAATCTTCTGAAGTTCTTTATCTTTATCTAATTGAGATTTGAGGCTATTAACTTCTTTAGTTACAATTTGTGCCTGTTTCTGATCGCTCCAGAAATCTGGTTTATTCATTTCAGATTCGAGATCACTTATGTTCTGCTCTATTTGAGCAGTGTCAAAGAAACCTCCTGATTTCAATTATTTTTTTATTAATATCTTCAACTTCTCTTAAAAAATCTGTGTATTCCATCCCAACTCCTATTAGTTTATAGAATTATCTAAGGTTCAATTCCTAAAATTAGTAATGGAACTGGTGGACTATTTCTTCCTTGTCTCATGACATTATATACTTCACCTTCAAAATAGGCAATTCCAGAAGACATATTTATTTGCATTTTCTTTGTTGGTAAAACTTCAATTCCTAAATTTATAACTCCTCCAGAATAAAACATCATGTGTTTTACGAATAGATCATAAGCAACAAACGAATACTTTCCAAATTGAACTTCTAAGGCGATTTTTTCTTTAACAAAATCAGTTTGGTTATATGAAAATATCGGATTTTTCTCTCCATGTTCGATAAGAAAATCCTTTTGTTTTTTTGAATCCAATGATAGGCTTTTTTCCATTAAATCACGATTTAATGTAATGTAATAATTATATCTACTTTCATGCCAGTTTCTGTCTGAAAATTCTTTATCGAATATTCTGTTAAGAGCTTTTGGACTATATAACTTCTTTCCCTTCATTGTATGTTCTTTACTTATTTTAGTTTTTAACTGTTCGGCATTTATGAATTTGATAACTTCTTTTATCTCAGTATACAAATTATTATGATGTACAATTAAATATTCTTCTCCATTTAAATGTGAATACTTTTGAGATATTTTCATTTTTACCTCCCTTGTAACCATTCCTCAGGAAAATTAGCTACCTTATCCTTAGTGGATGGTATATGAATAGGTTTATTTATTGGTCGCATTTTCAATTTTCCATAAAATAATTTATATATTCTATCTTCTATTATTTCAATATATTTTGACTCTTTCTCAATCCCAATAACATTTCTGTTATTTTTTATTGCTGCGATCAAAGAAGAACCAACGCCAGCATATGGATCTAATACCCAATTTCCCTCGTTGGTTAAAGCCAAAATACATCTTTCAACAAGTTCTATTGGGAATTGACAAGGATGAATTGTTTTTTCAGGATGATTGGATTTCACATTAGGAATTTCCCAAATCTCTTTTTCCCAATCACTAATTATAATTTTCCAAGTATCGGATGGATTTTTCCCTTTTGGATTACCCGACAATTGACCTTTTTTAGGTCCTTTAAAATATTTTTTGCCAGGATATTTCGATGGTACTCGTACATCATCTAAATTAAATATGTAGTTATCTGTTTTTGTGAACCATAAAATTGTCTCATATCTACCTGAAAACCTTTTTGATGCGTGTAATCCATGTCCAAAATGCCAGATTATTCTATTTCTTAATTTAAGATTTAGTTTCTTAAAAATATGATAATAAAAAATATCTAAAGGAAAAACTTCACCCTTATTAATATAATTTCCAACTTGCCAGCAAATACTTCCATTTTGTGAAGTTAATCTAACTAATTCTTTAATTACTTGCTCTTGTTCTTCTAAATATTTCTCAATCGATTTCTTCGTTTCATATTCTTTTCCAATATTATATGGAGGTGAAGTAATAATTAAGTCGAATTTTTTATCTTCAATCTTACTTAATTCTTTTAAAGCATCACCAACTATTATTTGATAATGTGATTTAAAAGGCAATACTGGTAATTTTATATCTTTTTTCATAACTGTAACCATTTTTTTTAATAAAAACTTCCTGGCAATAAATATGTTTTCACTTCTTCGTTATAATACCTATCTGTCATGGTTGAGATAAAATCACAAACTTTTTCCGGATTTGAAAATGAACTTTTATATCTCTCATTCTTGCTGTCTAAAAATTGAGTGAAAATTTTAGATTGTAAATTTTGTTTTTCCAGGTCTTCCAGATATTGATCAAAGAGAATGTCCATGCTTTTATCAACAACAATCCGGGATTTTTTCACATTAGCATCTGTATAAATTCTTTCATAATTAAATTTCTTTAATTTATGAAGATAAAAAGAAGTCTCTTTATCAAATGAGATAAAATCTTTTTCATAACTATTCAAAATTACACTTTTAACAAGAGTATCGATTATTAAGCTGTTCGTGTTACCGAGATATTTCACACAATCTTTCGGTAGTTCATCACGTTTAAGAATATTCAATCTTATTGCATCCTCGATATCTTGTCCAATATATGCAATTGTATCTGAAATCCGAACAACACAACCTTCTAATGTGGCAGGCATCCAAATAATATTCTCACCTTTTGTTGTACTTTGAATATAGTCTTGAATATCTTTTTCCGTCTTATCTCGCTGAGGCTGCAAAACAGTATCATGAACTTCTCCATCATGAGAGATAATGCCGTCACGAACCTGAAAAGTAAGATTGAGACCTTTTCCCTGAAGCGAAATATTATCAACAATATGCAAGCTTTGAATGTTGTGATGAAATTCTCCTATACTATGTTTAACGCAACATTTGCCAAGAGATACTTCACCATCGTGTCCAAAAGGTGAATGTCCCAAATCATGACCCAGAGCGATTGCTTCCACAAGTTCAAGATTGAGCCGCAGAATTTTGGCAATCGTACGAGAAATCTGAGAGACATAAGTTGTATGCAAGCTGCGATTGGAAGTCTCTTCATCGAACATATTGGTAAAAGAAAAAACCTGCGTTTTACCTTGATACCTGCGGTAAGCTCCGCTATGAAGAATCCGGTCGCGATCCACAGCAAAATCTGAGCGCATATAACATTTATCTTCCTTTTTCAGACGATAAGCATCTTCATATCTACAGGCAAAATCACTGAAATTCTCGCAATTTTTTGCTAGACTTTTCTCATATATTTGCTGAAGTTTTGCTTTATCCATCTATACACTCTTTTTCTCGAATTCCATAAATATTGGCTTAAAACCCTCTTGACGCTTTTTTATTTCAAAATAAGTTTCAAGGTGACCTTCGGCAGGAATATTGGAATATCCATTTTTATATTTTGAAACAAAATCTTTACGAGCTGCAAAAAGTTTGATTATCCAGTTTACATATTCTGAGTGATCCGTTGCAATTACCAACGAACCTTCAGATTTTAGTATTTCTGAAAGAACACCAATAAATCTATCATTTATCAGCCTTTTCTTATGATGTTTTCTTTTGGGCCAAGGATCTGGATGAATGATGTAAATTTTAGAAATCGCTTTTTCAGGAATACATTTTTTTAGATTTTCATCTGCAAACAATTTCATAATTCTCACATTTTTATGCAACTTAAAATCCAATTTTCTTAAAATAGTCTTTATTCTTTTCTCTTTTAATTCAATTCCTAGAAAATTTATGTCTGGTAGGTTTAAAGCTTTTTGAATAAGGAATTCTCCTCTACCACTTCCTATCTCAAGATGAACAGGATTCGTATTTCCAAAGATTTTAAAGAAATCAAGTTCCTTTTCCTGTTTTGACTGAAGCTCAAAAAAATCTCTCTTTTTTCCCAGATTTTCAACACTCATTATTATTACCAACTAAGGTCAAAAGATGCTTTTATTTTTTTGTGTCAATAATTACAATCAACCCAAAAAACTTATTTTGCATTTTGAATTGACAAATTTTATCATAATTAAAAAGTGCATTTATTATTTATTTAGTTGAATCTATCTTCGGGGCAGGGTTAAATTCCCAACCGGTGGTAATAGTCCACGAGTCCGGCAAAAGCTGGATTGATCTGGTGAAATTCCAGAACCGACAGTAAAGTCTGGATGGGAGAAGGTAGTAAAATATATTTTTTTAAAAAAGCTCCGAAGATTATTCGGAGTTTTTTTTATTGGAAAATTTATGAAAGAATATATGAAACTTTGTTTCAAATTAGCAGAAGAATTCAGAGGATTGACCAATCCCAATCCCATGGTGGGTGCTGTTTTAGTTAAAGATGGTAAAATCATTGGAAAGGGAACTCATAAAAAGGCAGGAACCGAGCATGCTGAAATTTTAGCTTTGAAAGATGCTGGTGAAACCTCTAAAAGAAGCACTTTATTTGTCAATCTTGAACCTTGTTCCCACTATGGAAAAACTCCCCCCTGTGTAGAAAGAATCATATCAAGTGAAGTAAAAAAAGTCGTGATAGCTATGAAAGACCCAAATCCATTGGTAAATGGAAAAGGAATTCAAAAACTTAAAAATGCTGGAATCGAAGTTCAGGTTGGAATTTGTGAAAAAGAAGCAAAAGAATTGAATGAAGTATATATAAAAAATATTACCATAAAAAAACCTTTCGTAATCCTAAAAGCAGCAGTTTCTATGGATGGAAAAATAGCTGCCAAAAATGGAGATTCAAAATGGATTAGTAATGAACTTGCTAGAAAAAAAGTTCACGGAATCCGCAATTATGTTGATGCTATTCTTATTGGTGAAAACACACTTCTGATTGATAATCCGCAACTTAATGTTCGATTAGTTGAACCTAAAAAAAATCCAAAAAAGATTATCTTATCAAACAATTTAAATCTAAAAAATATTGAACAATTCAATGTTTTTAAAGTTTCCAATAAAAATTCAATAATTTTAGTAAGTTCAAAAAATAAAGAAAACGAAAGTAAAATATCATTTTTCAAAAAATCAGGGATCGAGGTAATATTAATTGAGGAATTGAACAGCAAATTGAATTTAGATAATCTTCTAACTGAACTCTGGAAAAAAGAAATATACAGCATTTTAGTGGAAGGTGGAAAAGAAATCTTCACAAGTTTTATTGAGGCGAAGCTGGTTGATAAACTTCATTTGTTTATCTCACCTAAAATAATTGGTAATGAAGGATTAAGCTGGATTGGTGATTTGAACATTCAAGATATCACAGATTCAATTCAAATGAAAAAAGTGAATTTTGAAGTTTTAGAAGATAATATTTTATTAACCGGTTACCCGGTTTATAAGGATTAAATTATGTTTACCGGTTTAATAGAAGAGATTGGAAAAATCACTCAATTTATGATTAGCCAGGAGTTTGCACAATTGTCTATCAAGGCGCAAAAAATTCTAATAGATTTGCAAATTGGAGATAGCATTTCAGTAAATGGAATTTGTTTGACTGTGAATGATTTTAACAGTATCGAATTTAAAGCAGATGTGATGAAAACAACTTTAGAGAAAACCAACTTGATTTCCAAAAAAATTGGGGATAAAGTAAATCTTGAACGCGCGATGCAGCTTCAATCTAGAATCGGGGGACATCTTATCAGCGGTCACATCGATTGCTATGGAAAGATAACCAATATTCAAGAACTGCAAAACAATAAAATTTTCGAAATTGAAACACCGGAAAGCTTAAAAAGATACATAATACCACAAGGCTCAATCGCTGTTGATGGCATAAGTTTAACCATTAATCAAATTACTTTCGCAGGATTTACTGTATCCATTATTCCTCATACAATGAAAGAAACCACTCTTTCTTTTTCAAAAGTTGGTGATTTGGTAAACCTGGAAGCAGATTTGATCGGTAAATATGTGCAAAATTTCTTAGAAAATAAAAAAAATCAGGATGATACAAAACCAGGTTTAACCAAGGAATTCCTTGCAGAACAGGGATTTATTTAATAAAGGAGAAAACAATGGATTTTAATACTATTGAGGAAGCAATAGAAGATATTAAGAATGGTAAAATAGTCATCGTGGTTGATGATGAAAACCGGGAAAACGAAGGAGATTTCATCTGTGCTGCCGAACATGCAACTCCTGAAATAGTAAATTTTATGATAACTCATGGGAAAGGACTGGTTTGCGTGGCAATGACTCCCAAAGATCTTAGTAAGCTGAACCTGGAACAAATGGTTGAAAGAAGCACAGATACCTATCACACAGCTTTCACAATTTCAGTAGACCACAAAGAAACAACCACCGGAATTTCTGCTTTTGAGCGTTCATTAACCATAAAAAAATTAATCAATTCTCAAAGTAAAACTGAGGATTTTAAAAAACCCGGTCATATATTTCCTTTAAAAGCAAAAACCAACGGAATCTTAGAACGACCGGGACATACTGAAGCTGCAATTGAATTAGCAGATTTTGCGGGACTTAAAAAAGCTGGTGTGATTTGTGAAATAATTAGTGAAAATGGTGAAATGGAAAGGCTTCCGGAACTATTTGAATTAGCAGAAAAACGGGACATGAAAATTATCTCGATCGAAGATCTGATAAAATTCAAACAAAAACAAACTAAAATAAAAAAAATCACCAGAGTAAATCTACCAACCAAATTTGGAGATTTCAAATTATCAGGATATAAAGAAGAAAAATCATCGGATATTCACCTAGTTCTAACCAAAGGAAATCTTTCCAATAAAGAGGAACCGGTCTTAGTAAGAATTCATTCTGAATGTATTACTGGTGATATTTTCGGTTCCTTGAGATGTGATTGCGGAAGTCAGTTACACACAGCTTTGGAGCAGATTGAAAAAGCTAAACAGGGTATTTTGATCTACCTCAGGCAGGAAGGAAGGGGAATCGGATTGGAGAATAAGCTCAAAGCTTACGAATTGCAGGAAAAAGGGTATGATACAGTAGAGGCAAACATAGAACTTGGATTCAAACCCGAATTGAGAGATTTTTCTATTGCTGCTGAAATTCTAAAAGATTTAAAGGTTAAAAAAGTTAGACTTATGACCAACAATCCTATAAAAATTAAAGATTTAGAAAATAATGGAATACAAGTGATCCGAAGAGAACCCCTGGAAATTTTCCCTAATGCTTTAAATTTCAACTACTTGCAAACCAAAAAACTAAAAATGAATCATAAATTAAGTAATGAATTATTCAAATAATATATTCGGAGGAAACATGTACAAAACTTATGAAGGAAAATTCGTTGGTAAAGGATTAAAATTTGCAATAATTGTTAGCAGATTCAATGAATTTATCTCATCAAAATTACTTTCCGGGGCTTTGGACACACTTAAAAGACATGAAGTTCATGAAGAAAACATCGAAATATTCTGGGTTCCCGGTTCATTTGAAATTCCTGTTGTAGCAAAAAAAATTGCCACAAAGAAAAAACATGATGCTGTTATCTGTCTGGGTGCTGTTATCAAAGGAGCAACTCCTCACTTTGATTATGTTGCTGCAGAAGTAAGTAAGGGAATCGCAAAAGTGGGTTTGGACACAGAAATGCCCATTATGTTTGGAATTATTACTGCCAATAATATCGAACAGGCAATTGAAAGAGCCGGAACCAAAAACGGTAATAAAGGCTCTGATGCTGCTTTGAGCGCCCTTGAAATGGTAAATTTACACAGAGAACTTGATAAAAGCTAAAAACTCAATGGGTCTTGAAACTGACAAAAGGATTTTCTACCATTTCCAGACCTATCGTTGTTTCAGGACCATGTCCGGGGAGGACAATAGTATTTTTCGGGAGTTTATACAATTTTTCTCTGATAGAATTGATCAAAGTGTCATAGTTCCCACCGGGCAGATCCGTTCTTCCTATTCCCCTGGCAAAAAGAGTATCTCCTGCAAATACAAGATTATCTACATAAATTGAAATTCCGCCTTCAGTGTGACCGGAAGTATGAATAATTTTTAGTTCTTTATCTCCAAGTTTAAGAACGTCTTCATCTTCAAATTGGATTTCAGAAGCAGGCGAAACAACACCTCCATCCCAATACATACTAAGATTGAGTTCCGGATATAAAAGCATTAATGCATCTTCTTTGTGAATGCAAAGTTTAGATTTAGGAAAGCTCTTAACAAAAAAATCATTTCCTCCAATATGATCACCATGACCGTGAGTATTGATTACATATTTTATTTTAAGTTTAAGTTTAAGAATCTCATTTTTTAAGTTTTTACTTTCATTTGCAGGATCGATAATTATAGCTTCTAAGGAAGCTTCATCCCATAAAAGATAAGTATTCGTATTAAACTCGGGCAATAGATTATAGATTTTGTAATTCATTTTTTCCTTTTCTCTAGCCTATAAGAACATGAAGAATCATGAATATTTAAAACTATTAAAAACAACTCTTTGAAAATTATTGTTTCTTAATGCTCTTAGCAGTTGAATTTATATTTTCATTTTCTTTAGCCTATAAGAACACGAAGAAATTATACATTATTCTTTTTTTTATCCGTGCCAATCTGTATTATCCGTTTATCCCGTGAAATCCTGCAAAGCAGGAACAGCGAAGCTGTATTTAACGGGGTGTAATCCGTGTTCTATTTTATTTTATATTTTCATTTTCGCTAAAATATCCGGTCCAATTTTTGTAATTTCAATTTTATTTATTATTTGAAATTTTTTACAAAAAACCACTTCTGCCCGATTTTGAGCTTTATTATTATATCTCAATAAAATAGAAGCTGCCAAACGGATTTCTTCTTCATTCGGATCTCTTTTGGAATTTATCACACCAAGCGGTCCGGGAATATTATCAGTTTTAAGAATTAATTCATTTTTCGCTAAGTTGAAAATTATTTCATTTTCTTTATCCTTCCTGCCAATAATAACCTTTACATCATCATTCAAACGAAAATGCCTGCCGGTTTTTAGAAATTCTATAAAGTTTAATTCTAGCATATCGTGCTCAATTAAATCTTTCAGTCTTGAAGAAAAACTTGCATCTGTTAATAAACATCCACCAGCAGGTGTTTGAAAAGATTTTATACCTAAATCATTTGCCATTTCCATTTGGCGTTTTCTGCTTCTTCCCTGAATATCCAACATTTTTTCTTTATCTACCCATTCTTCCCGAATCGGTAAAGTATCAGCTAAAAGTTTCTGGCTGAGTGGGCGGACAATCAGATCTTTTATATTGCTGAGTTTACCTACCGAATTCAATGCATCTTTTCGCTGAGACATTGGTCTTTGCCCTAAAACTTCTCCGGATATGAGAAAATCCACTTTGTGTTTTTTCATCAATCCTGCAGCTTCTCTGAACATAAGCCCATGACAGTCAATACAAGGATTCATATATTTTCCATAACCATATCTTGGATTTTGCAGCATTTTGATATGTTTCTCAGTTATATCATGAATTATTAGACTAACTCCAATTTCTTCAGCAGCTTTTTGAGCATTCTCAGAACCAAAAAAAGGTGTTCGGAAAAATATCGGCAGCACATCATAACCAAGATTTTTCATATGTAGAACGCTCAACATGCTGTCCAAACCACCAGACAAAAGAGCAAAACATCTATATTTTTTTTTCATTTTCTTTGCTTTCGATTAATAATTTTAATTTACGGATCATACTTTTTTGTGCCCTTATATTCTGTCAACTGGATTGCACTTAGGATCAAATTTTATTAATAATATTAATTTCTCATTCTATTCAAGTACTTCGGTTGAGAAAATTATAAAATAAGACTACATAAGAAAAATAGAAACGCTAAAAAAATACTTGACAAATAATAATAAAAAATTTAGTAAAAAGTGGTAAGAATGTTTAAATTTTTTCGTTTTTATTTTTTTGAGAATACTAAATCAAAAACTTAATACATACTTTTATGGATGAAAAATGAAAACAATTATTCAAAGAATTCATTTTATAGTACTAATTTCGTTTTTTTGTTTAATAGAACAACTAAATGCATCAAGCTTAAATACTTACTTTTTTTCTTACGGTCAAGATGAAGAAATAAATATTATTTGGGATTATTGTGGAGAAGAAAATTTACTTGGCTGCAACCTGCTTAGAAGCGAAACATTTTTCGGAAATTATATCCAAATAAATGATAATCTTCTAACTTCAACTGATAACAAATTTTCATTACAGGACACAAC
>SDBT01016471.1_pt1 | contig 11696 bp, 14 predicted proteins | sample 2277101 | NCBI WGS metagenome assembly SDBT01 (sample SAMN10404973, study PRJNA504765) | marine sediment metagenome | isolation source: marine sediment core GS10_PC15, 103 cmbsf | place: Arctic Ocean: Southern Knipovich Ridge | collected 2010
TCTCGCCTTGAAATTGTCATCGTATGTCCTTCTTTTTCTCAATAGTGACCTCCTTAGTTTATTGTAAGGAGATACACCTTAAATTGCGATTCATTTTGGTCTGAATCCACAAATCCATTATAATACTCCAGTGTTTTTCTATTTTTGTTTATAGTTAAAACGTAAAAGATTTGTTTTATGATGTATTTTTGATAAAATTATTTTATATTGAAGAAGAATTCTAACTTTATTTATCTGTTGAGAGATTATTCAAAGATGAGCTATCATATGAGAGGAGGAACAGATGAAAGATTCCGTAATTTTTAAAAAGAATCCAGATATTGTCACTCGCAAGATTGAGGATGAAACTATACTGATGCCGCTTTATAAAACCTCTGAAGAGATAGACTGTATTTATACTCTAAATGATGTAGCAGCAAGAGTATGGGACCTAATGGATGGCAAATCGAATTTGGGCGAGATAAAAAAAATACTTTTAAAAGAATTCGATGTCACAGAAGAAGAATTAGAGAAAGAATTGGGTGTTTTTCTAAAAGACTTAGAAGAAATTAAGGCTATTATTTAAGTTATCATGACTCTGGAAAGAGAAATAATGATTTTTATTAATGATGAAAGTACATCTCATTTTATTCATTTAATATACAAACATTAAACATACACATTTCAGACTGCAAAATTTCTCCTTGAAAGTATAAAAAAATAATGCAGAATATCACTTATGAAGACTTTATAAATAATTTGGAAGGCGGATTAAAGCACCCGCTGCCATTGAATGGACAAATCGAATTAACCTACTATTGTAATTTAAACTGCATACATTGTTATTGCAGAGGGTGTGAGGGAAAAAGCAAAGAACTTTCCACTCAGCGATGGAAAGATATTTTTGATCAGATACATAAAGAAGGATGCTTCTGGCTTACTTTTACCGGCGGTGAACCTCTTCTACGCAGCGACTTTCAAGAACTTTATGCATATGCTCTCAAAAAAGGTTTCCTGGTTACTGTTTTATCAAATGGAACAGTGCTTTCTTCTGCACAGTTAGAGTTTTTCAAACGTAATATGCCTCTTTCATTCGAAATTAGCCTTTATGGGACAACCAGAGAAGTATATGAGTCTGTTACACAAGTTTCAGGGTCCTTTCAGAATCTCCGGAAAAATATCGACAGGTTATTACAGATAAAGATGCCGGTTGTTCTAAAAACAGTAGGATTAAAACAGAATAAAGGAGAAATACTTAAAGTCAAAGCTCTCTCTGAAGAATTATTGGGTAAGGGAAAATTCAAATTTGATTCATTCATCCATCCTCGTATTAATGGTAATACTACACCTTGTGCACACAGACTCTTACCAGAAGAAATCATTGAAATAGTAAATAGTGATTCTGATATGGTTGCTCAACGAGAAGAAGAGCTACATTTATCAAGTAATCTGAGGCCTAAGGAATATTTATACCAATGTGACACCTGGAGAAATAATTTCTTTATCAATCCATACGGCCGGCTGCAATTCTGCCATTTAAGCCAAAAGTATTCCCATGATCTTGGTAAAATAAGTTTCAAGCATGCTTTTTATGAAGAATTTCCAATGTTGTTGAATGAGAAATTTAAAAGTTCCTCTAAATGCCAATCTTGTGACTTAAGAAAGTATTGTTATTTTTGCCCTGCAAGGTCCTTTCTTGAAACAAAGAATGAGGAGGGTCCAGTTGAGTATTACTGCAAACTTGCAAGAGCCTATTTTAAACAAGAGCAGTTATTAAAGTCATGATTCAGGAAGATAAGAATTTCTTATTGTTTTCAACTACTGGTTCAAGTATGTTTCCCTTTATTCGCTGGAATGAACAGATATTGATCAAGAAAATACCTCCTGAGAAAATGAAAATAAGTGATGTAATCTTGTTTCAATCTAAAAATGGAATAAAAATCTGCCATCGTATAGTAAATATTGAGAATAGAGATGGTTTGTTATGGTTTAAAACAAAAGGAGATAGGAATAGATTTTATGATCCAGTGTTTAACAATCAGGCAGTTTTAGGCAAGGTCATTGCTGTAAAACACAGGAAACATTTTCTAGAATTTAATGCAAAAAATTGGGATTATTTGTTTTCCAAATTAAAGAACTTTTTTGTTCTTTTTGTTTTTCTCACAAGGAAGTTATTGCGGAAAGCCTTTTTATTCCTTCAGAAACGTCGTCTGTATAAACTGATCTTTAGACCAATTTTGTCCAGAAACATTAATTTTGTTAATAAGATATTAGATAAAGATAAAAATTATAAATTTTCTATTACTAAAAATGATAAAATTATTGCGTGGGTACACCTAGTTTATTCCGAAGATAAACCATACCCTGGCTGGTGGGTATGGTCTTTAGAAGTAAAGCCAATATTTCGCGGGATAGGACTCAGCAAACAGCTGATGAAAAATCTTATCGAGTTTGCTAAACAGGAAGATTCACCTAGTCTTTACGTTAATGTCTCAAATGAAAACCTTGCTTCTCTAAAACTTTTTAAGGATTTGGGATTCATCATAGTACCTGGTTCAGAGAGAGCCTGTAGTATACAAGAACGCAAAGATGTCTATTTGAAGAAAAACTTATGACTATAACAACAAAAGACGACAAAGAATTTTCAGCGAAAATTAATAATGCAGCTAAAGAAAAACGGTTTCCACTTCACGCTATGTTTGAACTTACTTACCGGTGCAATTTCCAATGCATTCACTGTTATCTTACTGATGAACAAAAGAGATCATCTCCAAGAGAAGAATTAAAAACCGAAGACATTTTTAACATCTTAGAACAGTTAAGAGACCTGGGATGTTTTTATTTGGGTTTTACAGGCGGGGAGATATTCTGCCGTAAAGACCTGCTAAATATTCTCTGGTATGCAAAAAGATTGGGTTTTGAAGTTATTCTTTTAACCAGCGGATCATTTATTGATGAAGATATAGCCGAAGAGCTCAGTCGTCTTAGACCCAATAAAGTGGATGTTTCTGTCCATGCCATGGATAAAGATGTATTTGAAGAAATAACCCAAACTCCTGGTTCATACGGAAAAGTCTTTAATGCAATTAGACTTCTACATGAAAAAGGTGTTCCTTTATGTATAAAGAGTTGTGGCTTACTGGAGAACAAAAATGAAATTGTTAAGATAAGCAGATTTGCCCGCAAGCTTAATGCCATTTTTCGGTTTGATGGAGAATTGCAGCCACGTTTAGACAGATCAAAAATACCAAGAGACCATTCTATATCAAGAAAAGAGGCTTTTTCTTTGGTTCGAGCCTGTTATCCTGAAATGTTTACTAAGTATGATAGGAAAGGGAGGGTACGCAAAAAGTTTAAAGTAAAACGAAATGTTTATAGACTTTTCAACTGCGGGGCAGGTTTTACAGATTTGACAATAAATCCATATGGAGAACTGAAAATCTGTATTGATATAGATTATTATAGATATAAAATCTTAGATGGTTCCCTTAAAGAAGGCTGGCAGAGAATCAAAGATTTTATTGATAACCAGAAGCCACCCAAAGACTGGTCCTGCTCAAGCTGCGATCTCGCAGAATATTGTTCCTGGTGTCCTGCAAAATCTTACTTAATGGATGGCAGTTTCTCATCTTGCGACTCTTACTGTAGGATGGAAGCAGAGTTTCGTAAAAAAATTGATACAGAATAAATTAGTTCTCGAAAAAGGAGTTTAGCCTTTTTATCATTGCTTCAATTTGTTGGACTCTCAAGAGTTTATGTTTCTTTACGAGAATTTTCTTCTCAGATTTGTAGAAATATTTCTTATAATCCTCAAATTTCTTCTTTAAATAATCCAAATAGTTCTTATCAAACCGATTTGAAAGCCTAACGAGCCTGGATAAAAGCTCTATATTGTTGAGACCAAGCTGTAAGGACTCTTTGTATTTATAAAGTGCTTCACGGTGTTTTTTCTCTTTTTCGTAGATTTGACCTAAAAGATATCTGGAATATCCCTGCATTGGTTCTATTTTTTCATAGCGGGATAAAATATTTTTCGAACTTGAATAGCATTTTCGCTTGAACTCAACTTCTGCAAGTCCTATAAGGGCAGCTTTATTATCAGGCTTTAATACTAAAGCTTTTTGAAAGCAATCTTTGGCCTCCTTGTGTTTTTTTTTAAATAAATTAATTCTTCCTAATCCAGATAAACTATAACTGTCTTTTTTATCAACTTTAAGAATTCCCATAAACTCTTTTTCTGCTCGGGAGTAGTCTTCTATTTCCAAGTAGAGTAAACCGTAATTGTTGTCTGATGTCTTGTATTTTGAGTTTAATTTTAGAGCTTGCTGATAATAGCTTTTAGCATCTTCAAATCTTTGTTTTTCAAAAAAATCTCTAAAATCTCTAAAATATTTTCCAGCGAGAATACGTTTTTCCAATTCAGGATCTGAACTACCAAAGAGCTTAGCAATTTGATCGCCAAATGTCTTATAAACCATAGGTGTGAATCCTCCGTTTACAGAGTAGGAAATGGTAATAAATTGAGGAGAATGTATCTTTTTTTTTAACACCTGGGTTAGCTTCTCAGGAAATATCCATGGTTTTCTTTTTCCTATATTCACTGTGGGATCAGCATTTTTCAGGGAATCTGTTACTAAAAAATCAACATCTATATCCAGAAGAGACGGTCTTTTTATTTCAGGTAGAGTTTCTAAAGTACAAATGTAAAGTGACCTATTATAAAGCCTGGTTCTTATGAATCCTGGTTCAAACGATGCCCTATTATGAGCATAGGGATCTTGTTTTCTAAAATCCTTAATCATGCTTTTTATAAAGCTCAAACTTTTTTTGAATCTATCCACTTTGCCGGGAATTACCCAAAAGAAGTCATTGACAATTCCATCACGCATCGCAGGATAGATATAATTTGCTATAGTAGTGAGTCTTTTATGATTGAATTTAAACTTTTTAAAGAGCAGTGATTTTTCTAATTGTGTCCTTAATTCTTTCAGACTTCTAGCTTCTTGCAGGATAGTTTTTTCATTCTTTACTTCCTGAAATCCAAAATCTATATGGGCATCTAAATGGATCAGAGGCAAATTTTGAAACGTATGTTTTTTCCATTCATAATAGGCTTGGTGATGATCTTCAAGGAGGGCAATCTTTCTTTTCAAATCTTTTATCCTTTAATTAAAATTTTAACACAGTTTTTATAATTTATCTTCTTGATTAGTCTGAGAAATTTGTTTTCTTGACTTTTATGTAAATAGATGTATATTTGAACTAAAGACTTTACATAGTAAACACTGAATATAAAAGGAGTTAAATCTATGGGTCGCAAAAAAAAATTCAAGCCCATAATCACTAGAATAAAACTCAATCCTGAACAGGCAGTATTATCGTGTTGTGAAAACACTTTAAGAGGAAGAGTAAGGACAACTCAACAATGTTCAGTCGCTGGGCCGTCGTGTCCAGGCACTATTAGTACGGCTTCATCTTGAATCCATTTATAATTCTGATAATTATTGATGTATAAGGCCGACTTTTTTTTAGTAAGTCGGAGCATTCTTAAGTATTTTATAAAATTCAGGCCAGAGAAGACTTTTTAAAGTCTTTCCTTGATCATCAAAAACATTCCTTCAAAAAATTATTTCAGTTTAGTAAAATCTTCATAGAGGTTGGATTGAATTCTATCTAATGAAACAAATTCAGTATAAATACTTTAGCCTAAAATTCCACCAGAAGAGAAGAGGACCGAGCCAACCCAATGTCTGTCAGTTTGAAATTACGTTTGCTTGTCCTATTCATTGTCAACATTGCTATACTGATTGTTACAATAATCTGGAAGAATTGGAGAGAGAATTGACCGCTGAAGAAATCATACACATACTGGAAAAAGTCTATGATTCAGGTGTATTATGGCTCTGCCTTACAGGAGGTGACCCTTTAGCAAGAGAAGATTTTTTTAAGATTTATTCATATGCTAAGAGAAAGGGCTTTATTATAACTATTTTTTCCAGTGGAATAATGATAACAGAAGAAATGGCGGATTATTTTAAACAACACACACCTTTCTGCATTGAATTGACCTTGAATGGAATCACTAAGGAGACCTATGAAGCAATTTCAGGTGTTAAAGGATCTTATGAGAAAGCGATGTCGGCCATATTCAGACTTAAGAAAAGGCAGATTCCCTTTAAACTAAAAACACTGCTAACAAAACAGAATATTCATGAAGTGGGTAGAATAATAAGTTTTGTTGAAAATATAAGCCAAAAATTTAGACCGAGTTTTATACTTCATGCCCGGTTAAACCAAGATATCGCTCCTTGTAGTCTGAGAATTAAGCCTGAAAAGATTTTGTCAATTCAAAGGAAGTTCAACATCAGCTCGATGTATGAAGAAGAAACACTGGATTTCATGAATTGCAGGACTCAAGCCAATAATAGGCTTTTCCGATGTGCGGCAGGAACCGATAGTTTTTTTGTCGACCCTCATGGGAATATGTTTTTATGCTCATCATTGAGAGAGCCTTCTGTAAATTTACTTAAAGACGAGATATCCGAGGGATTTGAATTATTCAGCAGAGTAAAGTCAAAATACTTCGAAACAGATTCAAAGTGTAAAACATGTTCAATTTGGCGACTGTGTCACAGATGTCCTGGCAGAGCATACTTAGAAACAAATAATATTGAGGAACCTGTTGAATATTATTGTGACTTAGCTCATCTTATCTCAAAGGATAAAGATGAGTAAGAACCAGCTGCAGGCAGGTGAAAGTCAGGTTAGACTCATAATAGCTGATGTTATTATTGAATTAAAAAGCCTGTTCAAGATGGAGTCATTGAATGGAGAATATGATTGGCGGTTTAAAAATTTTGTTTATGAAGGAAATAAACATCCAGAGATTAATCTAGATGTTGAAATCCGGGCAAAAGCACCTCTGTTTCGTGGCTCAAAAAGAGTCTTTAAGACTAGCCACCCTCTGGACAGAAAAACCAACTGGAGTCTTTTTAAAAAGGAAGATGGATATATTATAAGAATGTCACTTTCTGATAAAAAACAGTATGCAGCTTTAAATAAGGACTTCAGTAAGGGGAAAGTATACCTATCTTTAAAAGAGAGTCGAACCTGGAAGTTGGGGGATGTCATCTATGATCTCTTACAGATAATCCTGATAAATTATTTTTCTCATAAGCAGGGCATCTTTGTTCATAGTATAGGCCTGAAAGATTTTGATAAAAAGGGATTATTATTTGTAGGCCCATCAGGAAGCGGAAAATCAACTACAGCGCGTCTCTGGCACAAACATACTAAGGCAAAGGTGCTGAATGATGACCGGGTTGTGATAAGAAAAATAAAAAACAGTTTTTATATTTTCGGAACTCCCTGGCACGGCGATTTTCGTGACTATCTCAAATCAAGCTCTGATGGAACAGGACTCACGAATGTTTTTTTTATCTATCATGATTCAGACAATCGGATTGTTCAGCTAAAGCCTAAAGAAGCTTTTAAGTGTCTTTATCCAAATATTTTCCCTATCTTTTGGGATAAACAGAATCTGGAGAAACAGGTTAGTTTATGCCAGGATTTGGTTTGTCATGTTCCATCTTATAAATTAGGCTTTATAAATAACAAATCAGTTATTTCGGTAGTGAGATTGATTAGCCAGAAATGAATTAGCATTCAATTGGACCATCTTTCCACAGTTATCAAAGGAATTCGAGCATTGCAGGTGTTACGATAATATGGAGTGGGTCAGTTTGTTGTATTTGTATAGGAATTTCATTAGAATTTTAAATGAGAAAATCGTTAATCTTCTTTGATAAGTTTTTCAACTTATCAAGATGATAATATGATTTTTTATTAGAGATTCAGGATAATTAGTTATGCTGGCGATTAAAGTTAAAAATCTCAAAAAAAAATATCCGATTGTCAAAAGATATCGAGAGATTCTCTTCCATCCGTTTAGAAAAAAGTTTATTGATGCCCTGAATGGAGTAAATCTTGAAGTTGAGAAAGGCACATGCTTTTGTCTTTTAGGTCCGAATGGTGCCGGGAAAACCACTCTTATTAAGATACTATCAACAGTAGTTTTGCCGGATGAGGGCAAAGCATTCGTCAATGACTTCGATATCATCAGCCATGAAAATGAAGTGAAATCCTCTATCGGCTATGCCATAAGTGAAGAGAGGAGTTTCTACTGGCGCCTGACAGGACGTCAAAATCTGGAATTTTTTGCCGTATTAAGTGGTTTGTCTTCATCGAAAAGGAAAAAACGGATTGAGGAGGTAGTCAGTTTGACTGGCTTAGATGATGCCATCGATCTGAGATTTAACACCTATTCAACGGGAATGAAGCAAATGATGTCACTGGCACGCGCTCTTCTCAATGAGCCGGATCTGCTCTTTGTGGACGAACCCACGCGAAGTCTTGATCCCCAGTCGGCTAAAAAAATCAGACATTTTTTACGCAAAGAGTTGGTGGATAAGCAGGGAAAAACCGTATTTTGGGCGACACACAATCTTTTTGAAGCTCAAGAATATGCTCACAAATTGGCTGTCATCGATAAGGGCAAGATAAAAATAGATGGCATGGTTTCGGATCTGACCGAAAATCAAAGCGTTTCCATACAGGAAATCTATGAGAGAGCGGTTGATGAACAATGTTAGATAAATTATTCGCATTTTTTAAACGCGATTTTCTGGAAGCGGCCAGCTACAAATTTTCCTTTGTCTCTTCCATTTTTAACGTCTTTTTATCTTCCGCTACCTTTTTTTTTATTTCCAGACTGATTCCGAGGGGAGAAAACACTTCACTCGCACCGTATGGTGGAGATTACTTTTCTTTTGTCATCATTGGCATTGCGTTTTCAGGATTTCTGCAGATATTCCAGCAGGGATTTCCTGGATATATCCGAAATGCTCAGATTACGGGTACCTTAGAGGTTCTCCTTATAAGCCGGACGAATATTCCAACAATTCTCCTCGGTTCGTCGATTTATAATTTTCTGTTTTATCTCGCCACCTCGATATTTCAAATTGGAGTGGCCGTTTTTGTCTTCGGTCTCACACTCGGTAAAATCAACTGGATTGGTTTCTTTGTTGTTTTTATTCTTTCTGCAGTCTGTTACCTGAGCATAGGAATTTTATCGGCAAGTTTTTTGCTGGTCTTTAAGAGTGGAGATCCCTTCAGTTGGGTATTCGGAAGTTTATCCGGTTTGTTCGGAGGCGTTTTTTTCCCTTTTGCCGTGCTCCCTCCATGGATAAGATGGATCTCCTATTGTTTGCCTATCACGCATACATTGAATGGACTCAGATACAGCTTGCTTTCTTCGGCGAGTTTCTCTCAGATTCTGCCTAGTATTTTGGCCCTTCTTGGTTTTAGTGTGGTTCTTCTTCCCTTGAGTCTCTATGTGTTTAGCCTCTCGCTTTCAAAGGCGAAGAAGGATGGCACGGTGACACATTATTGAACCATTTTCGAACACTTATCCATCAGCATCAAAATGTGTTAAAATTAACGTGAAAATGCTTTCCATCACAATGAATAAAAAACAGGGAGCGTATATAGTATCAATATTTTTTTGTCTTTTATTCTATGTTTTAGTGTCCTATGGTTCTACAGAGTACTCTCTAAAGGAGGCTTTAAAAGTTCTCAACATTATCGAAAAAGTTCAATCGGAGCAGAACACTCTTTCAAAAGGAAAATTACGTAAAGTTACGGTGACCGAAAGTGAGCTCAACTCCTATATCGCTTTTCGTATTGAAACCGAAAAAGAGGAAATCATGAAGCAGCTCAATCTTCACATTTTAGTTAATAACAGGATTGAGGGGAATATCCTGATTGATTTAAGAGGCCAGAATCTTCCTGGTTTTCTCCGGCCACAAATGAATCTCTACTTTGGAGGCAGAGTCGAAGTCAAGGAAAAAAAAGTCAGAATCAATATCAAAAAACTCTTCATTGAAGATGTCCCCATCCAACCGGAAATTCTGGATGTTATCATTCAAATTGCCTCTAAGATCGAGAATTCAGAGCCCACAAGCCTCTATGATTGGTATGACCTTCCTTTTGGCCTTAAAGATATTAAAACCCAAAATGGAAAAGCTATTTTCTATTACTGAAGTTGTTTAAAAACAGCAAAAAAAATCCAATGATAAAAGTCATCTCAGGTAAATACAAGGGAAAGCGGCTGAAGCGGGTCCCCAGTGAGAAAGTGCGCCCCATGCCAAATAAATTAAAAGAAACTTTGATAAGTATTATCCAATCTTTGTTGCCTCATTCCATTTTTCTGGATGGATTTTCTGGAACGGGTTCGGTTGGGATTGAAGCTTTAAGCCGTGGAGCAGAGAACGTTGTATTTGTGGATGAATTTTTTCCTTCTGTTAAAATCATCAAAGAGAATCTGGGGAAATGCGGTGAGGCAAACAATTTTTTAGTCATTCAGAAAGAATTTAACAGAGCAGTGATCCAATTGGCCAAGGATAACTGGAAATTCGATTTGATTTTTCTTGATCCGCCATACAGGTTACTCGATGAGAGAAATCCTCTGAAAATTATAAAAAAAAGAAATATACTCAAGACTGGAGGGCTAATTATCCTGCGTCACCATTTTAAAACAAAAGTTGATGAAAAATTTTTTAAGTCACATCGTCGAGTAAGAATAGGGGATGATATCCTCTCTTTCTTTGTGGAACAAAAAAATATTTCTGAGAAGGTGTTGGAATGAATAATATAGAATTGACTTGTATCCTTTCTTATTATATTTATTATCTAGGAGATAATTATTATGAAGGGGCTGGCCAGAGTATTTAAAGCAATAAATAAAAAATATTATATTTTTGTTTTGTCTGCGGTTTTACTGATCACTCTGATTTACTCTTTTTTGGCTGGGAAGGTTAGCTGGTGGCAGTTTGCTGTTTTATTAGTCGCTTCAGGGATTTTCCTGATAATTGTATACAATTTTGATACTCTAAAGAATATCCAAGAGAGGAAGGATGATATTCTCAAATTTGAAAAAATCCATACGGAGACTCTTATAAAAATCGAAGAGCTAAATAAAATTCGAAGTGAAGCTAAAGATATTTTACAGTCCCTCTTACCTAAATTAATATCCTCAAAAAATGAAGCGGAACACGTCTCCGAAAAAAAGGAGAAGACATTAGCGACCAAAAAGAAGACGATAAAAAAGAGCAGACCAAAAGTAAAAACAGAGGCTAGAAAGCCCGGTCAACCCAGGATAAAGATTGAAACAGAGAAGATAGAGGATGACGAAAAAGAAGTTTCAGATAAAATGACTTTTTCTCAAATGGTAAGACAAAGAAACAAAAATAATAACTAGGTATTAGTCGAACGATTTTTTGAAATAATAAAATTTTGTCGTCGAATCTCTATTAATAACAATTGAAGAATGCGCAAAAGCAAGAAAATTCCATTAGGTGTGGGATCAAAGATCATATTTATCTGCTATGCGAATTTATGCCGAAGCCCAATGGCTGAAGCTCTGGCAAAAAAAATACTTGGCGATAAAGTTCATATTGAAAGTGCGGGAATTTCTTCATCCGAAGAAAGTTCCCTGAAAGAAGCCATTGACTTCATGCAGAAGGCCTACAATATCGATATTTCAGTACATAGATCAAGAAACATAAAAGACCTTGATATGGATCATTATGATTATGTATTTGTCCTGGATTTATCTGTCTACTATATTCTGAAATATAATTACAAGATCCCTGCAGATA
>SDBT01016472.1_pt1 | contig 11696 bp, 14 predicted proteins | sample 2277101 | NCBI WGS metagenome assembly SDBT01 (sample SAMN10404973, study PRJNA504765) | marine sediment metagenome | isolation source: marine sediment core GS10_PC15, 103 cmbsf | place: Arctic Ocean: Southern Knipovich Ridge | collected 2010
ACCTTCTCTTCTCCACAAACGTTACATTTGAATACATACGTTGGCATTATGCAGCCGCCAATTGTTGATCACCAGGTGCTGCTAGCAACTCCGGGTTCTGTTGGGAAACATTCTGCATAAGCTTCTGAAACTCGTTTATCTGCAAAGGCCGTTGCTGGCTTAAACCCTGACCTCTTGGCAATCCCCTCATCATATCATCAAAAGCTACCCCATGTAACTCATGTAGGAGATAGCGAGTAAGGGATATTGGATCAATAAGAGGATTCTCCTTTAATATCCCATACATTTCAATAGCTTTAATATGTCTTAAATCCTTTGTATCAGGAATACTAGTGTCTGGATCGACCTTAAACTCATATGTTCCCTTCTCAAGCATCTTAGGTCTAAAAGCTATCCAGATCGGAATACCAGCAGGTCCAATAACCTTCTCTACTACTTCATCACCCCAGTTACGGAAGATAAGCGGATTAACGTCGGTTATAACCTTTGTAAGAAGGTCAGCCATCTCATCACGACGTTCATCAGTTCGTATATTCGATGCCTCAGAGACTTCCTGAACCTCACGAGCTGTAGGACTTCTACTTCCTTCTCTAAACTCGCCAGACTGATTCCTAGACTGACCCATCATATCCCGTATGATACCTTCTAAAGCATTAGCCATTTGAGGTAGTTCAGGTGGGATAGTACTACCCTGTATATATTTAATAGATTCATTTATATCACCATCTACATACACAGCAGGGAGTATCTCACCATTTATCAACTTCTCTAACTCAGCAGGCTGTATTGAGCCTCTCTGAACTAGGAGTTTCATAATAGACAGTCTACGGTGATACATCTGGACAGTTAGATTCTCGTTCATTTCCAATTGCAAAGGTTCTAGTATCTGACTATCTGGGATACCATAGAAGCCTTCATCGTCAGGGTTAAAGACAACAGTTGAGGCAATATCTACTCCAATCGCTGCCCAGGCGTCATCCTCGAAAACAAGAGCTTTATCGTGACTAGGAGTTATTACAAATATCTTACCTGTTTTTCTATCCCTAATCTCAAAGAGATCTATATGAGTATCAACCCCAAACTTAGCTTCAGTCGTATTCCTCTTGAGGTTAAAGTTGAGTTCATCTATACCCCTATTACCCTTCAGGTCATTAGGAGTCTTGAACCTTGGATCTTTCATTACATCGTCTACTTCCCGCGAGATAATGAAGCAATCCCAACGTGCAAGGTTCCTATCAATAGTTCCATAGGGGACTACATAGTTACTAAGGTGAACATTCCTCCACCAGGGCATATTAGGTATGACCTTTCTATCATACTCTATGAATTCCTTACCTCTGTTTACTAGAGGTTGAGATGTCTCCCCTGTTTCACTTGAACTAACCCCATATTGAGATCCGAAACCAAGTTTACCTACTCCTGTACCTCGTAGCCATGTACCTTGGACTAACTTCTTCATTTCCTGCTTGAGGCCCATTTGGCGAACTAGGCGATTGTCCGTCGCTTCCATAATCTGTGAAAGGACATAGTTCTCCACGCCACCACGTGCAGAGATTACAGAAACACTTGGATTACGAAAGTAGATTTTTGGAACAGTAGTTCTTACAAAGCGGAAAAACATATTGTGTGCGAGTATGTTCGATTTCCATTCTCCTCTATAGTACTTCTGCCAAGTGGCCCATTTGCTCTCAAACGCCCGTTCCCTTCTCCACTCGAGACCCCAACGAATCTGCTCTATCCAATAGGCAACGTCAGGTACCCCGTTATCGTATCCTTTTATCTTATTCGGATGACTAGGCATTTAGATAATTCCGCTCTTTAAGAATCCCAAAAGGATATGTAGCAGGAATATTAACCTGCGGGTTGAATTTCATAGTTGGGAAGGGTGTATTGTTGATAGTCCTAGTAACCCTTTTCCTTGCCTCATTGATAGTCTCAGAATAGCAAGTAGCTGTATATACCACTTCCCCCTCACCTGAGACAAAATACTCTTCCTTTTCCAAATCACTTTTCATAATGCCAATAGGAAATATATGACATAACTTCTCTGTGTCTTCCAGCTCTATGATAGGTGCCCCTACAAGATCATTAACCCTATCGGCTGTAGTCTCAACAGCAGCGAAGTATTTACCTTTGGTTTCGAGTTCTGTCTCTATTCCAAAAGCTAGAGCGTTGAATAGGGTACCAATAGGTGCCTGCAGGCCTTCTAGGATGGCGTATATATCGGGGTATGTGAATCCCACTTTAATTTCCCTAAGATATATACGGTCATCTTCGAGTGTTAACCAGGCACTTACTGGACCCCTATAATCAACTATCCTCAACCATTGCTCTAACAATATCAAATTTTGATTAACTAAGTTGTTATCGTCCTTGATAGGAGAAACGATACAATTACCTACTGCTCCATTACCCATCGTGGTTACGAACAAAGGCTTTAGGAAGTTTTGTCCATTGAATAGGCCAATCACACGTACTTCTATATCACCTCTTATAGGCTTCTGCAAAAGTACGGTCTTACCAGGAGGTATTTTCATCGTAGCCCAGCTCATGAAGGACCGATGATCTCCATTAAACCAAGACCTGTCATAGCGAATATCCATAGATGGAAGTTGCCAATCTGTGGCTATTTTGAATATCTCAGCTATGGTACTAACAGCCTGTGTCTCAGGTATACCAAGCTTCCACTTCTTACAAACAGCGTATTCCTTGATACAGTCGTTATTGAACAGTGTAGTATAATGGCTTGAACCAATGACTGGTTTATTATACATAGCTACTTTGGTATAGAAATCTTCTTCATTATGCTCATCGGCCAGGATGAACCTACACCACTTTATAGCAGAGTATAGTTCACTACCATCTAGCTTCTCATATACGCCATTCCCTGAGGTTTCCATTGTTGTCATAACTTTAACAGTATGTCCTTCGCGGACTAACCTATCAGCTATTCCTAACAATTCCCCATCGCGGGTCATAATTAGAATATTCACACTTGCTCCTGATGTAGTGGAAAATCGATTACATTGTCCAGATGATCTGGTGTACCATCCCTCTCTCGTATGGCCTGTATGCCACCTTCTACCGAGAAAGGATCGTTTGCTCGTTTAACCTTCTCTGCATGACTTAACGGAGTTGGACTACCCATAGCCAGTATGGCCTTCGGGATAGCTATATTCGCTAAAGCAGCTGCTATTACTGTATCATCGTGACAGCCTTCCTCAGCTTCTAATTTACCTCCATCGGTTTCTGTAAAGGTACTCATCTCATCTATAGTATAAGGTGAGTGGAGAGTTAGATCCTTGATAACGTCAGAACGAAACTCATTTATCAAAATAGGCTTGGTTCTAACAGTCGTCTTATATCCATAATGGGTAATGTTGTCACTATCCAGTTTTGTTCGATATAGCAAAGCTCGGGGATATTTATCCCTTAGGACTTTAAGAGCAACGACTCCATGATTATTCCCCTCACAGTTAATAAAAGCACTGTTGAATTTCTTACCCAGTTCTATCAACTTAGTCCCGAAGTCATCAGGAGCTATCTTATCACTGATATACTGAGCTACCTGCTCACCAGTAACGACGTCATATATATCCGCTACGGAGGCATCCCTACCTACACCAGCCGCCACATCAGCTCCTATCACATACTGTGCAGGTGGTCGTTTCCAGATCTCTGTCAGGGCATGAATACCTTTCTCAACCCTCACCCAGTCATCTGTGGGAATATAGTTGTACTTGATGAAAATACCGTATCCCGTGGACTGAAAGCACTGGTCTAGAGTCATAGGGTATTCTTGTTCAAACTCTTTCGTATCGAAATCCATCTCCTCTAACTTAAACCTTCTGAATTTGATCTGCCCAGCTGTTAAACCGAACTTCTCGACTAGTTCAGGCTCATCATAGTCTGGGTCGAGATTTGACATGATAAATTGTCGCTCATCTTCTTCCACGTGAAGATCGTATTCTGAAAAGGATTGCCAGTCAAGAAAATGAAGTCTATAACGTCCTGTTTCCCTATAGGCTCGCATACATGCTCTATGGTAGTAGTTCCCCTTTCCTTTCCCAGTACTCTCGAGTGATATTTCTCCAGTTTCAACTGGGACTGCCTGGAATAGTCCTGAGAGTAGTTCATTTGGCTTTTCCCACATTGCAACTTCAGAACAGTGGAGTACGTTAATAGTATCACCACGACCGAACTTCTTCTGACCTGCTGTACCGATGTACATGTAGCTATTCTTTTTCGGGAATGAAATCTCGTTCCTATTAGAAGTACCTATTACAGGTTGTGCCCCTTTCATGTGATCACACATGTAGTGGACCTTCTGTAGCATCTTCTGTGTACTCTTCGTATCGTGTGATATAATAACACAGTTTTGATTTTCCAGACTAATACACTTAGCAAGACTTCGTGCTAAGAAATACGAGCTCACACCTTCCTGACGAGCTTTGGGAATTATATCTCTCCCGGTTAAATTTGCATCTACCTTAGCCTGAGCCGAATTTAGGATGAACGGAACTTCAAACCCATCCTTGTTCACGATAGGGAACATTGCCTCGATTATCAGACGTTCAGCAGTAGCCATTACTCTCTCAAATTACAAGATTTAGTATTACTATAGCTAACACTATTATTACAATACCCACCACAATTAGTCTATCCCAAGTATCAATAAGCATACTAACTCCTATCTATCCGTAGATGTAAACTGCCAATCGAGATCGGGACCAGTAGCACCTGATAGATCACCTCTAATAAGAGTTTTATGAGGTATATCAAGAACAGTATCTACTACGGCAGTCCAGGTAGCTAGAGCATAATCCTTCCATACGTCATCCTTACCTTTAAATTGTATCTTAAAGGTTCCTCCACCATCATCACCGGAGAGGTGAATCCAGACTCCTCTATTACCTCTTACCATATACTCAGCATCAGTTGCATGAGTTAAACCATCTGCTGCTAAGTTACCAAAGTCAGCCATTATATTCTCCTATACATTCGCTTGACCTCTAAATTGCCAGAATAAGGTTGGAGTAGTAGATCCAGATATATCCAACCTAATAATACTTCCATGTGGAAGGTCTAGTAACTTATCCTGTGCTGTTGTAAAACCAGTAGCGTTGATTAGGTCATCAAAGGTGCCAGAAGCGTCCATCCTTTTAAGTTCAACCTTAACTGTACCACCGCCAAAGCCTCCAGCAAAGTGTACGTGAACACCACGAGGACCACGGACTGTAAATTCATCACTCTGTCCATCCGCAGTTAGATCTCCAAAATTAGCCATTACGTTGTCTTCCAATCATCTGGATTTCTCACTACATCCCTTACTATATCCTGCACTGTATTTCTAACCATAAGTTTAAGTGCTGGATCAGGTGCTACTGGAGCATCCTTTGCAATTCCACTATACATGCCGAGGAGGTGTGCCCGGTCATCTGCATCAACTGCTCCGTCCGCTTCAAACATGGTTATTCCAGTAGAGTCTCCAAGACTCATCATACTGAAACGTTTTTCCCTAGTATCAACTGCCATTACGGACCTGTCGCCATTTCACCTTTATCAGCATCACTACCGTCGTCACTAACAACTGCTTTTTGATCCACAGTAGTTGTATTATCATTATAGAGTTCAAAGAGTGTTGCACTTTCAACCTTATGATTTCTCCAATTCTTGTATAAGAATGCAATCATCTTAGCCATAGTTTGAGCAGCAGCTGGAGTCTCTTGACCAGGTTGAGCTACAGTATCTGTGAGTAGTACAGCTTGAACTTCTGCTTTAACCTCAGCTATCATTGCCGTACTCATGCCACCTAGGTCTGTAAGTCCGGCACCAGCAGCACCTATTATAACAGTATCAGCTAGTATTGCATCAATAATTAGATCTAGTCTACCACCATTAGCCCACTCAACTTGTAGTATATTAGTATCAGCTAAGATAGATACAGTCTCAGCTTTGAGTGCAATTATATCAGCTGCGATATCTGCTCCTGCTGCATTAGTAATAACCGCTGCTACTATAGCTGCAATCTCGGTATCGAGGAAGTCGTCTATTGTATTAAGCTTAGTATCAAGTGTATTACTAGTATCATCTACAATAACTGCCGTTTCTGCTTTAACTGCAATAATATCAGCCGATATGTTAGCTCCTGTAGCACCTGTTACTATAGAACCATAGAGGGTATCTGCATCAGCACCTGGATCACCAATAGCCTGTCCAAGTGAACCTTGACTTTGATGTGCTGTCATATCTTCATCTAAGACAGCATCTGCGATTGCTCCAACTGTGGGATCATTAAGCGCAGCTATAAGCCCTGGAACATCATCACTTTGAAGCTCTCCAGTATCAGCTACAATCAACACTGTTTCTGCCTTTAATGCTATAATGTCCGCAGCAACATCTGCACCAGCAGCATTAGTTATAACAGCAGCAGTAATAGCTGCGATTTCAGTATCAAGAAGATTATCAACTGTTACTATTAAGGCAGCTAAATCTCCAGCAGTCTGAGCAGTTCCTGCTACTGCAACTACGTTATCAGGCGGGAAGAAAGATAGATTATCACCAGCAACTGTAGTAAATATTCCCGGATCTGATGCTAAGGTAACTGTCTTAGTAGATCCAGCATAGTCACTGACATATCCAATTTCCATCTGAACTGCGCTAGCTTGATCGTGAATAATAACCTTACAGCCATTTAGTGCATCATTATCTGGTGGACCTTCCTCCATAATAAAGACAGTTGCAGATGTTCTAGTAGTAATAATCGTGTCTAAAAGTGCGCCTGGATATCCAATTCTCCAGGTGGCAGCGATAAAGTTTACTGTTGCAGCATCTACTGTAATTGAGGCAATAACACAGAAAAACTGACTGCCAGCTTCATAGAAATCATCTACAGCGTTACTAGCTAAATCAATAGAGATGCCATGAATACCAGTGCCAAATTCATCTATACCGTCTGTACCTAAAAGAGCATAACCAGTATCACTAGCACGAGTTGTGTTCCCACCATCTTTATAGACCTCAATATCTGTTGTAGCAAGTCCAGTTATTGTAACAGAAGCACTAGGATCATCACTACTAAACGTATGGAATGGAATAGTTAGCAATGTTCCCGGTTTAACTGTGCCAAAATCAAGCATTATGCAGCATACCTTTTAATCTCATTTAAAGTAGCAATTCGTACTTTCCTATTTTGAAGTAATAACCTTTGTTTTCTAGGAGCCTCTATATTACTAATTGAAGCAACTGGTCCGGCAAAAGGACCATGAAGAGGCATACCTAGCGGCCCTTTAGGATTAGCACCACCCGCTGCTACAACATTTAAATTCCAAGCTGCACCAACTTGGTTTGTCCCTGAAGATGTCCAGTTAAGAGTTACACTGGATGCATGATTATCGTCACCACACACCAAACGATGCGCGCCGCCCCTTTCGTTCTCGCGTTCGGTGGCAGGAGAATCCAGGGTGGTGTCCGCACTAATATCTATTGCCCCGACAACCATATCATTAGACGAGGTGGAAATAGCGCCACTGGTATTAGCATCAGTCCAAGTAACAATGGTGTCGCTCGACCCTACATCTGAAAAAGTCTCGGCGGCCATGACGATTCTAAATGCTTGCGCACTAAGTGTTGCTGATAACGTGCCAGATCCGGTTGTTATACCGTGAAGATGCCCCATTCGCATGAATAAGGTGCCTTCGTTAAGTTCACCGCCTTCTTGGGTTAGATCCTCGGCTGCTTTGAAGTCCCATGTGTCTACGGTTTTACTGTCGCTGTTCTGAACGACCCATCCAACCAGGGATCTATCATCATTAGCTGGAACGATTGTCAGCGTAATAGAGGTTGCATTTTGGGCATTGTTAGCGCCTGAGTCTACAAAGAGGACTGCCATCAGGTTTCAATATCTATGTGACAGCCAAACTTAATACGCGCAAAGCACTCCACACTTACCCGGACTTTTCGTTGCCTGATGCCATCCCAGTATTTTGTGTTTGCTTTGGGGAAACTCGGACTCATTGAAACTTCGATTAATGGCAGCCCAGTATCAGGGTCATTCATGGGTCTGCCTGGTGAACGCGCCCCATAAACTAACGGCCATGTACTGCCATTGTCCATACTTAACTCGCATTTGATCTCGCAAACCTCGCGCTCCTGCATTGTTCTCCCGGACTTTTCTGGCCAGCCACCGTTATTGGAAACTCTAATGGTGACGCTTACCGCGTCTGCGGAGATTGAATATTCACCCGCATCGACAATGCCAGGGTCTCTTGTATCATCGGTAATAGCATCTGTTCTAAGGCGGGTTATCGTCATCTTTTCACAGTTCCCTCATATTACCTGTGATTATCTGAGAAGCTTTATTACTATTTCCACCTTTTTCATATGACCTACCTACTATCCAAACTCCACAAACCCCACCCCAAACATAGGTGAAATTCTCATCAATCTCAATTGGTTCCATTCCGAACATTTGGCCAAGTGCGTTAATTAAATGAATACCTAATCCAGTATAAACTATAGATGGTCGGGCAGCTTTAGTAAAGCCATTCCCATTCTTCATCTCTGCTTCAATAACACCTTGAACCATCTTAAATCTAGCTTGTACTTGATCAGATACTACTTGCATTCTAGCAGTTACTGCCGCTTCTACTCGTTCCATAATACCAGCTTTCTCTTCATCACTGGTGTGGAATTCATCAACTACGTCTTTAACACCTTTAACGATGTCACCGATACCACCAGACATTAGATCACTTAAGAAGCTCATTGAGTGACCCTCTGAGGTATTACAATCTTCATCTCAGTTTGAATCCTAATAAGAGCATCGTGATTCTCATCAGCTACTTCTATTGCCTTCTCCACAGTTTTCTGTTGCTGTTGTTGGACTTGTACGATAAGACCTATAGCAGCGGTATTTGCCGTTACAGCAGTTGTAATTTTAGTAGCATTAGCCGCCTGCTCTTTAACTAAAACCGCAACATCATCTATATCACCAGCAACTGCATTTGTATACCAACCTAGAAGACCGGCAGCAACAATGGCTGCACCACTTACTACCTTTGATAGATCTATCTTGATGTTACTAAAAGAAGTTCCTGTCACACCATGTCTCCTTGGTTGGTAGTGTTTGGTTTCCGTAACTGTTCCATCAGGTGCTGTTTCTGTCACCTTCATCTGAGTCTTATCAGAGGGTTCACTCACTAGCCTTATCTGCTATATCAGCATTGTTTACCTGGATATTGATCTGCTGGACAGTCTTATTACTTAGGAGTTCCTGGACAAGATCTTCAGCAGTCCTAGTCTTCTCCTGTACCCCAGCAATATCCTTCACCTTGGCGAGCTGGTCAATAGCCTTGAATTTGGTACTCAGGGAGGTATCCTGCTGAAAGCCTTCTCTCACAGCTGCGATTGCTTTGCCAGTAAGAGCGAGGATTTCCTTCCTCTGTAGACCATAGGATTCCTCTATGATTTCCTGAACCAGAGGGTCATTCAATATCCTGGAGATTGTCGCCTGAGTACAGCCTAGTTGAACAGCTATTGCTCCACCACTCCAGCCGGCTAGATGCATACCTACTATGCTATAGTGCCGGTGATTTAGTTTTCTAAGCTTTAGAGAACCATTAGAACGTCTTCTCCCACTCTCTACTTCTCGTTCATACTTGGTAAGAGTACGACCATACTCATCGACACCTTCAAACTTCTGCCTAGGCATAGGAAGGGACGGCTGAGCCGCAGGACCTGGGGAAGGAGAATCGGCATCTGGATGATGCCCATCCAGATTTATAAGTCCATACGACTCAGCCATCTTTAACCACCTCCTTACAGCCACGTGGACACGGTGGTGGATTCCTCACATCTCCCCTATATGGAACTAGACAGGAGTGACACACAACGGTTCCCATAGCACTCAGATGTTGTGCTCTCCTCTTATTCTCAGGTCTCTCATCTTCCCATATCTTCACAAGAGCATGCATAGAATCCACCTATTTCGTCTTCGACGAACTTACCTCATCAAACTTTGATTGCTTCCGATATGGGTATGTACCATCTAGCACAACATCACCCAACATCGCACAACCAATTTCTCATCTACCTCCCAATATATACTAGAAAATATGGACGTGTCAACTAAGCCCGCAGGACAATTATGCCACTGGAGGCGGGAAGCATCTTATGTCACTGGTACAGATGAAAAATGGGGATTATTTTATTGAAGTGTCCTCTCTATATAATCAACCCCACTGGGGGGGTTAGGGGGTAGATCAACGTGGCACCCGCCCACCCCTTTATCTATGTTGCAGCGCACAAATTTAGCTGTTAGTCTAACAAGGCTAAGAAGAGCAGACGCGCTATCATCCTGTGAGCACACATGTTAGTGCGTATGTTCGCTTGTTTATACGTGTACAAGTTTGTTACATGAGCCACATGCATGTTGAGGTGGGCGAGCAGGTGTCTGTTTCACTTGTGCGCCTGTACTCGATGTGGGAGAATACTCATGTTGTCGCAGTAAGGCAACGTAATTAAAACAGGAGTTAGAAGATGTTAAGATTCAATCTGAAAGACCACAAGGATGCGGATACCCGTGTCGTGGAGATCGACTTCCCAGAGTCATCTGCTGAGTTGTTGGATGCGGAATGGACTCACGAAGATATATTTGCACACGCAATTGCGAATATCACGGTGAAAGTCCAGGGACGCTACCGCCAACATGCCAAGCGGATTGCCGATGGCAAAGACAGCGAACTTCCCACGAACTGGGTTACATGGGCCAAGCATCAGGAGAAGTTGTCCAATGCCGAGCGAACTCAGAAGCAAGCTCTCCAGCAGAGTGATGACGAGAAGAAAGCATTGATAGCCGCACTAAAGGCTTCGATGAAGTAGTTGGGAGTAGTTAGGCCTGACTAAACCCAGGGGAGGTCCGTGAGGCTTCCCCACCTTTTTCGAAACCACTCCCCCTCTCCCCTAATCATCATCCCCTCATCTCACTTGGGGCAAGATCATCCCCCACCCTCCCTTGTATCTCAGTTATCTCACTAACCTTAGGTCCCATTCCGAGAGTTTAGGGACTACTTTCTATCCTACATGACCATAGATAGCAAGTGTAGGACTGTAGCGCTGTAGGAGACATTTATGAGACCCCCCCCTATGTCTCTGTTGTACAATGTGGTACAGGTAGTTTCACTTAGTTTTCATGCTTCAGTTCTTATTTGTCTGTTCCTTCTTCTTCTTCTTTTTATGAATTTTTTTTTTAAGAGAAAGATAGACTCCAACTAAACCACATATACAAGAATTGGACCTGTACCTTATTGTACAACCTAGACATGGGTGGGCGTCGATTATCCGTCTCCTACAATGCTACACCCCTACAATTTCTTGGTACCGGCCAATACCTGCGATAAGCCAACCAAGTGAGTCCTCGAACCACAAGGGATAGCGGTAACAGTAACTAACCCCATCAAAGTTTGATATAGTTAGTTGATGAACTATACCAACTATCATGGGTATTGACTAAGATATACATTCTGTGATACAATAATGGGGTGCGGAGAACTAGGTGCTTGATGGCTCTCCCACTTTGTGTCGATCGATCGACGGAGGTATGTCATGAAGTAGTTGTTAATCGCAACACAGGGATACGGGGCGGAGTCCTTAAACCATCCGCCCACACTCTTTACAATAACATGACAGGAGCCAAA
>SDBT01016473.1_pt1 | contig 11696 bp, 10 predicted proteins | sample 2277101 | NCBI WGS metagenome assembly SDBT01 (sample SAMN10404973, study PRJNA504765) | marine sediment metagenome | isolation source: marine sediment core GS10_PC15, 103 cmbsf | place: Arctic Ocean: Southern Knipovich Ridge | collected 2010
CAGCCTTTTTTTTGTTTTGCATTTCGTAGTTCTAAGAATGCGGAGTCGATTCCAACATCGATAGAGCGAGGAAAAGATAGTGATGTAAAATTTCCATCACCGATACCCAGATCGAGTATGGGCGGTGACATATCTATATCTTGATAATATCTGCCTTCCACAGCGCGTAAGAATGCCAGAAAATAAGGAAGCGAAGATAAATTTTTCCAAAAGAGGTCAAGATATTTTTTCTCCATTCGGATCCTATAATCGTGAAGAGCGGTTTATTTCATTATTGATTTCTTTAAATAATTTTATATATTTTTCGGCTACAGAATATGGAGTGTATTGTTCCTTTATTTCTTGATATCCTTTTATATACATATCCCTATGTTCTGTTATCTTAAACACAGTCCGTGCTAATTCTCCAGAATCTCCAATCGGAATAATCTCACCCATACCATGCCTAATCACCGGTTGCCGAACGCCTGGCAAGTTTGAAGCGATACTTGGTACTCCATTCATCATAGCTTCAATTTGTACCAAGCCGAAAGCTTCCGTCGAATTTAAACTTGGAATTGTTAGAATATCCAGATTGGGATAGAAACCTGCCATTTCTTGGGGAGATAACAATCCCAAGAATTTCCAGTTGCCCTTTTCCTGATAATGTTTAATCAACGGCATCAATCTTTCAATATAACATTCTTCACCAAGAATGTTTTCATACGGTCCCGCAAACCACACTTCAGTTTTCGGATATTTTGAAATGATTTCCTCTAATGCGGATAAAAGAACCTCCACACCCTTTTCCGTTGCAAAACGCGCAGCCATCCCTATGATAGGGTGATTATTAAAAGGATTATGTTGCTGCTTGAAAACTTGAATTTCAAATTTTGTAATATCAGGGAGTTCAACAGGAGGATTAATCACCGCTAATTTTTTCATAAAACGGTTGATGAATTTTGAATGATCTGCATAATCCTGCGTATAAGTAACGATTCGATGTGTGAATACTCCTGCAATATGATTCATCAAGTGCACACCCTGGTTCGCTGCCCAGTTTAAAATGCCATTAGGCATTTTTAAATCGCAGTGATATGTAATAACAGTTGGTTTTTTATAAATTCTTCCTCTTAATGCCAATCCGGCAGCATCCAACTGGGGGAGATGCAAGTGGATCACATCATGGGTTCTGACCAGTTTATTAGCTAACCACCCAAATGTGGGCATTATTACCCCCTTGCTCACACGCATAAGCACAGGCGCACGGGCAATCTGTACCCCATCAAGCATTTCATTTCTTGGAAGAGCAGCATCATATTGTGATGTAAGGACAGTAACAGCGTGTCCCTTTTTAACAAGTGCTTTCGCTAAGCGTTCAGCATATATTGTCAACCCACTGGTATGTGGCCGGTAATATGTAAGTCCAATTAATATCCTCATTGATATCTATGCGAATATTTCTTTATTTTCTGCCACCCATTTGTATAACGATGAAATGCCTTTCTCCACATTTATCTTTGGGTACCATCCATAGTAATCCTTGACTTTAGAGATATCTGAAATATATATCTTCTGATCACCAGGGCGCCATCCTTTAAATTCTACTGGAATTTCTTTCCCGTGAATTTTCTCCAGGATTGGACCAAATTCTCTCCATATAGAAACAGAATTCTCTATGCCCCCTCCAATATTTAATATCAATCCTTTTGTATCTTCTTTCCTCTCAATTGCTAGATCGTATGCATTCATCAAATCATCTATGAAAAGAAGATCTCTTACTTGTTTTCCATCCCCATAAATGGTGATCGGTCTGCCCATCACTGCAGCAATCACAAACCACGCAACCCAACCCTGGTCCTCTATCCCGAATTGGCGCTTCCCATAGATACAGCTCTGCCTGAAAACAACCGTTGGGATATCATAGATTCTTGAATAATCCCTGACATATTGATCACCACACCCTTTTGAACACCCATATGGTGAATGGAAATTTAATAACTGATTTTCGCTGACACCAGCTGGAAGATCTTTAAATGAATACCGCATTTCTTCTTCAACAACCTGAATATCTTCAATCTCACCATACACTTTATTCGTTGATGCATAAATTACGAGCGGCTTTTCTCCACATACTCTCGCTGCTTCAAGAACATTGAAAGTCCCAGCCGCGTTTACACTGAAATCAAATTGCGGGTCGACAACCGATGACGTAACGGCAACTTGTGCTGCTAAATGGATAATTACTTCAATTCCTTTTACAACGCTTGTTAACATATCATAGTTGCGGACATCGCCCTCGATAAATTTAAAAGATTTTCCATGTGTTTTGGATGAAATCCATTCCAAATTATTTTTTGCACCGTTTCTTGATAAATTATCATATATTATGACATCATCCCCATTCAAAATCCGGCGGCAGGTATAATTTGACCCAATAAACCCAGCCCCACCGGTAATTAATATCTTTTTAGTCATCTTTTATTGTGCCTATTCTAGTTTCATTTCTTCAAATTTTTCCTGCCTTACAGATCGTATCCTTTTAAGAATGTCAGAAATAGAGTCTCCCTGTTTCATCACTGCAATAAAACCAATGATCGTTGTAATAATGATTTGAACAAGGTGAATCACAACCGCTATGCCTAATGCCTCTTCTTTATTAATATCAAATACAGAAAGTGCTGCTATCATCGTGCCCTCAAATATACCTAAACCAGCTGGTGCTGAAGGAAGAGCAATCCCCAAGGCAAGAACTCCCTCCGTAAATATTGCCCACCAGAATTTAACACCAATATGAACAGCATTGAGGCTATAAAAAAGTATCAAAGTCCATAAAAACCATGAAATAATGATCCAGAAAAGAACAGAAATAAATTGCCGCCAATTTGTTAGGATCAAAAATCCGTCAATGATCATCTCAATTCTCGGTAATACCTTTTCCATGAAATTCGTACTTTTTCTTCCGATATTTCTTAACCAACTTTTCACTTTTTTGGCGTTTATGGCAATAAGAAAACCAGATATAAGAAACAATAAAAAAAGAACAAGTAAGACGAAGGCAACTGGTCGAATGGAATTTAATTGTGAAACAAACGGAAATGTTACCAAAAACATAGAAGCCGCGATAACAAGATCTAAAGAACGTTCGACAACTACACTAGAAAATATTTTAAATGCATGCTCTGAAGCAGGTTTTGCGAATAAAATAGCCTTGACCAATTCGCCAGAACGGGGAATTAAGTTATTAAAAAAATATGATTCATTTGTTATAAGAAATGAATCAATAAAATTCACTTTCGGCAACAATTTCATCCATGCCATAGCCCTAGCAGCCAATGAAACAAGAGTTATACCAACGATGACCAGAATATTATTAATACCTATTTTTGATATTGAATTAACTAGAACATCAATATCTATAACTTTGAAAATAAAAAAGGATGCCAAAATGCTGATCAATAGACCTGGCAGCCAGCGTAGTATTTTTTTCATCCCCAACCCCACTTTTAATCACCCTCCAATCGTAATACTGCCATAAAAGCTTCCTGCGGAATTTCAACATTCCCAATTTGTTTCATACGCTTCTTACCTTTTTTCTGTTTTTCCAACAGCTTTCGTTTCCGGCTCACATCCCCACCATAGCATTTTGAAGTTACATCTTTTCGCAGAGCTTTCACATTGGCCCTCGATATGATCCTGCCATCTGCAGATGCTTGAATGGCTACATCAAATAGCTGCCTTGGAATCAATTTCTTTAATTTACTTACTAATTTTTGGCCTTTTCTATATGCCTGCTCTCTGTGGACAATCGTTGCCAATGCATCCACAGCCTCCCCCCCGATGAGCACTTCCAACTTGACCAGATTTCCTGTTTTATACTCGCGAAACTGGTAATCCATTGAGGCGTAACCGCGAGTTCTCGATTTTAAATCATCAAAAAAATCTATGATTATCTCTGATAAAGGTACTTCAAACCGCAGCTGAACGCGATTTGGAGCAGGATATTCCTGTTCAATGAAGACTCCATTACGCTTAGTAACAATTTCCATTACCGCACCATAATATTCAGTAGGTGTGAATATCCATAAATCCATCCATGGTTCCCGAATTTCTTCTATAAGACCTTCTTGCGGAAGTTCAACGGGGGAATCGATAAAAATGGATTTTCCATCTTGAGAAATAATTTCATATTCCACCGTAGGTGCAGTCAATATAATATCCAGGTCATATTCACGTTCTAATCTTTCCTGGATAATCTCCATATGAAAAAGCCCTAAGAAACCACACCGAAAACCAAAATTTAACGCCTGTGATGTTTCTGGCTCAAAAACCAGTGAGGCATCATTCAGCTGTAATTTTCCAAGTGCTTCTTTAAGATCCCCATAGCTTTCACCTTCCACCGGATATATTCCAGCGTAAACCATTGGTTTTGGATTTTTATACCCCTGCAGTGGGGTTTTTGCGGGATTAGAAGTGGAAGTAATCGTATCACCCACTCTACATTCACGCACAGATTTTAATCCTGTTGCAACGTATCCTACATCGCCCGCTTCTAGTAAATCAATCTCACGCATACCAGGGCTAAACACACCAATCTCTACTGGCTTATAATCCAGATCCGTTGCCATTAAATGGAGTGAATCTTTTATACTGATGGTGCCTTCATACAATCTGATGTAAGCGATGACGCCTTTATAAGAATCGTAATGCGAATCAAATATCAAAGCCTGAGTTGGGTTTTCTTTTTTCCCTTTTGGGGGAGGAACTTTCTCCACAATCGCTTTCAACACTTCTTCTATGTTCAATCCCTGTTTAGCAGAGATGCGTATCATTTCGGCAGAATCAATTCCCAGTAAATTACTCAAGTCATCAGCAACATCATCAGGGTGTGCAGAAGGCAGATCGATTTTATTAAGAACAGGGATGATTTCAAGATCAGATTCAAGTGCCAGATAAAGATTTGCCAGAGTTTGCGCTTCAATCCCCTGCGTTGCATCCACAACCAATAATGCTCCCTCGCAAGCTGCAATCGCTCTACTTACTTCATAATTGAAATCCACATGTCCTGGTGTATCGATTAGATTAAGTTCATAATCTACGCCCTGGTACTGGTAAGACATTCGTACGGCGGATGCCTTTATAGTTACGCCCTTTTCCCGTTCAAGGTCCATGCTATCGAGCAATTGATCTACCATCTCCCGTTCGGAGACAGTCCCAGTAATCTGTAAAAGGCGATCTGCCAATGTAGACTTACCATGATCCACATGGGCTATGATGCAGAAATTTCTGATTAATTCTGTTTTCATACCAACCTGTTAGTATACACGATAAGTCTAATCTACCTTCATTCGCCTTTCAAAGGATCGAAGATTAGATATAAGAGAAATTCGACATTCCCTTTGGGCCCTTTAATAGGTGATTCAGTTACGCCAAGTACATTAAAGCCTTCATCTCGTACAGTAGATATAATATCTTTAACCACTTTTTGGCGGTCCATATCACTACGGATCACTCCCTTCCCTTTCGCGGCAATTTTTCTACCGACTTCAAACTGGGGTTTAATCAGCGCAATGACTCTGATTTTATTTTGTTTACGCCAATTTTTTACAATCGGAAAAATTCTCTTCAAGGATATAAAAGAGACATCAATTGTGACCATGTCAATCGGTTCAGGGAAATCCTTTATATCCTTTACATTTACCCTTTCCATTTCAATCACCTTTGGGTTTTTCCGCAAGGATTGATGCAGCTGACCATATCCAACATCCACCGCATATACTTTTTCAGCACCATTCTGTAAAAGACAATCTGTAAACCCACCGGTCGATGCACCGACATCCGCACAGATTTTTCCCTCAATATCATTTATATTAAATTCAGCGATCGCTTTTTCCAGTTTTAACCCGCCCCGAGAAACATACTTGGGCTTACACTTAATAGCTATCTGACAGGAAGGATCAAATAATTCGGACGATTTATGAACCAGCTGTCCATCAACTCTTACCTCGCCTGCCATTACTAATCGCTGGGCTTTATTACGGCTTTCGACCTGCCCAGAATTTGCTAACAATATGTCAATCCTTTGTTTCTTCATAAATCCTATGTGATAATTCTAATCGGCAAATGTGATAATATTTTCAAATGCTTAGAGATATTATAAAAGGCTTCCGGATAAAGCAGTGGCTTAAGAATGGTTTTCTCTTTGCGGGCATCATATTTGATGGTCAATTGTTCAATATTGCTGCTTTCTTACATACAGCACTTGGTTTTCTGGTTTTTTGTTTATTATCAAGTAGTGTTTATTACCTGAACGATATCTTCGACAAAGAAACAGATAAACAGCACCCGATAAAAAACAGTCGCCCAATCGCATCTGGGAGAATATCAGTAAACACAGCTATCTTTATTGCGTTACTGATGAGCTCTTCAGCTCTTATTGCCGCATACTTCCTCTCCGCAGAATTCTTAATCTTATGTTCTATATATTTCGGAATGAACATTCTCTATTCAAAATGGTTAAAACACATTCCCATTTTAGATGTAATGATCATTGCGACAGGATTTGTTATCAGAGTTTCTGCTGGCGTTTCCTTGATCAAAGTAGAAAGGTTTTCCCCATGGTTATATATGGTCACCACCTTATTATCCTTGTTCATTGGATTCGGGAAAAGACGAGCGGAACTGGTTCTTTTGTCAAAAGAGGCCAATCAGCATAGAATTGTTTTTAATGGATATTCGATTCCTTTTCTTGACCAATTAATTACAATCGTTTCAAGCACGACTGTAATAGCATATAGCTTATATACTTTTTCCGCGCCTAATTTACCTGAAAATCATTCAATGATGCTGACCATACCCTTTGTCTTATATGGAATTTTTCGATATTTATACCTCATTCAGGTAGAACAATCAGGCGGAGCTCCTGAAGAACTGGTACTAAAAGATAGACCCCTACAACTGTCCGTACTTTTCTATGGAATCAGTGTATTAATAATTTTCTATCTAATTTGAATTTATGCCCGCGATTATCTCTAAAGCCCCGGGGAAGATTATCTTATTCGGTGAACATGCCGTTGTCTATGGTTATCCTGCAATTGCTGTACCAATAGACGCAGTCCAAATAAGAGTATCAATCCTTCCGGCTATCTTAAAGAACCAATCCGTTATCAAAATTAATAATATCAATTGGCAAGAGGATATCCCGTTTACTGAACTTGATGAAAATAACCTTATTCGAACATCTGTCGAGAATGTATACGCTCATATCAATCAAAAACCCCCTCATTTTGAAATGACCATTTCCTCATCTATACCGATCGCCGCCGGATTGGGTTCCAGCGCGGCTTTGGTAGTGGCTATAACAAAGAGTATGAGCCAATTTTTAGGCATTTATCTATCGAATGATGAAATCAATGCATTAGCATATAAATCTGAAGAGATCCAACATGGTTCTCCCTCCGGTATTGACAACAGTGTTATCACACTTGGTCAGCCTATTCTCTTCTGTAAAACAAAACCCATCTCTCAACTTGAAATAAAGAGTTCTATCCAAATTGTTCTCGGAGATACGGGAAAACGTACATTAACCAAAGAAGTGGTAGCTCTCGTAAAACGAAGGCTAGAGAAGGAACCGAATTTCATCAAACCGATTCTGGCCGAAATTGGAAGTGTGGTAGAAGAAGCTGCAGATGCATTACTTTACGGTAAAGTAGAGAAAATAGGCAGCTTGATGGTACGCAATCACATTGCTCTAAAGAAATTGGGGGTTTCCTCGATTGAACTTGACCGGTTGGTTGAATCTGCTTTAATAAATGGCGCGTTGGGAGCTAAATTATGTGGTGGAGGGAAAGGAGGATATATGGTTGCTATTTGCGAACCTGCATCCTGCGAAAAAGTTAGTTTAGGTTTGGTATCAGATGGAGCAGCACATATAATATCCACTACGATTAAAGGTTCTAAACAAGGAAATTAATTCATGCTTATATTCCTAAAACTTGGTGGATCCTTAATTACTAATAAAGACATTCCATTCTCCGCGAGAAAAGATACTCTAAAACGTTTGGGAACAGAAATCGCAGAAGCGATTGACACAAATCCCGAGTTGGAATTGCTTATCGGTCATGGATCTGGATCATTTGGCCACTCAATCGCCGCACAATTTGGAACGCGCACCGGCATCCGATCGGCGGATGATTGGCGCGGATTTCAGAAAGTATGGTGGGCTGCACATCAATTAAACCAAATTGTGATCAAAGAATTTCTTGACTTAGGATTGCCTGTCATCTCTCTGCCAGCTTCCGCATCTCTTGTTTCAAGTAACAAAAAGGTTGATCAATGGAACATACAACCTATTATTTCTAGCTTAAAAAACCACCTGTTGCCAATTGTATTTGGAGATGTAGTCATTGATAAAATATTAGGAGCAACAATTTTTTCTACAGAAGAATTGTTCTCATACTTGGTTAATGTATTACATCCAAACCACATATTACTTGCCGGAAAAGAAAAAGGGGTTTTTTTGGATTATCCACGCAATCAGAACCTAATCTCATCGATCACTCCAGATACTTACCCATCTATATCAAATAAAATAAATGCTTCCTCGTCCACAGATGTAACAGGCGGGATGGCCTCAAAAGTGAGAGGCATGCTTGACATAATCATGCTTGAGAAAAACTTATCCATTGATATTTTTTCCGGAGAAGAAGAGGGAAATCTCTTTGAAGCCATATCCGGTAAAAGAATAGGAACCAGACTCTCTCGCCGATTACTCCAGATTTGAAAATCCTTGTATAGTACAATCTATCAACTAAAGGGTTTTTGCTAATATTATGCATGATGACATTTTCTTAACTGAAGAAGGAATTCAAAAGATAAAAGTTGAACTTGAAAATTTAAAGCAACACGAACGCCCCGAATTAGCTACCAGATTACGGACAGCCATTGAAATGGGAGATCTTTCCGAGAATGCCGACTACATTAAAGCAAAGGAAGATCAAGGGTTCATGGAAGGAAAAATTCAAGAATTAGAAGAAACCTTAAAACGAGCAAAAGTAATAAACCAGGCAGATATTTCATCTGATGAAGTTCAAATTGGGTCAAGTTTAGTAGTTAAAGAAGAAGGATATCCAGAAGAGATCATTCACATTGTGGGATCCAAAGAAGCAGATCCAAGCTTAGGCAAAATATCTTACGAGTCTCCTATCGGAAGCGCTCTCTTAGAACACAAAGTTGGTGACATCGTGCGTGTAAAAACACCGGAAGGTGGAATCAACTTTAAGATCATTAAGATTAAATAAAAGAAACCCGGATTGCCCGGGTTTCTTTATTAGCTATTATTATTTTGGCCAAACAGAAACTTCGAGTGTTAATCTTGAGAAATAACTGTTTTCAGGTAAAGGTCCGCGTGCATATACCATGTCAATAACATGTGCCTCTAATTGGAGGGAAGCAGTTTCCATTACGAAACGCATGCCTGGTTCAATTAAGATAGGTTCTCCCTTAGAAAGAAGCCGCTGTCGTAAAGCAGGGTCGTTATTCGCGTGTTCGCTCATTAATACTTTAGTAACAGTCTGAATATCGTTCTTATCAAACAACCATACCTCAAGTGCTGTCACTTTTTTAGGATCACCTACACCTATCGTTTCCGCAATGCCAACACCGCATTCTCCCAAGAATTCACCATTCACTGAGTCGATGCTAAAAGAATCGTCATACAGATCGTCACCCTGGCGATAAGTTGTCATAAATTGTGCTAATGGTGATTCTTTGGTACCGCTTTTTTTATCTTCCCGCTTTAATTGCCCTTCAATATTATTCTTAGGGATCACAACTTTAGTGGCTTTGATTAGTCCTCCACTATCACCCTTACTTCGCTTGATCATCAGAAAAATAAGTATTCCACCTACAATAAGCGTAAGGAAAATGAGGATCGCAAGTGGAAGGATTGAGATTGTTTTCACTTCCTCAGGTGCTTCCTCTCCAGCATTTAAGAAACCAATGTCAGTTTCTTGTTCGACAAGTTCTTCACCTGTAATTATTGGAATAGCTATTTGAAGATCCATAATTTCTTTGAAGGCATCAATTTCCGCAGCAGAAGTAAATCGGCAAGTTGTTGGCGTCAATGAATTCAACAATTCATCAGCGTTTTCGCCCAACCCAACCCAACGCAGCTGCACCAGTTCATCATCTTGGTTTCGTATATAAGAATCGATCATCATACAAAGGTAGTCCCTTTGGTAATCAATCTGCAGATCGGTTGGAGCAGCATTTGTCCATTTCACTGGCCATACGCCCCAACCTAGGGCAACAAGGCCTATCACCATTCCTGCTATTATTCCTATTAATCCAAAACTGATCGGATTCTTGAAAAAATCTTTTATTTTATCCATAGTCATCTCTCCTGTAATTTGACAAGATCAACACACTGTGTAGGATGCAAGTTTTATGCCGCTTCCTCAACAACGATTTTTTCCGTTGAAAATACTTCGTCACAAGCAAGACACTGGAATTCTCTTCTATTTTTAACAACCAATATACCACCACAAGTGAGGCAACTGGCTTTTATGGGCTTTTTCCATGACGTAAAATCACAATTTGGATAATTTTCACATCCATAAAATATACGGCCTTTTCTGGTCTTGCGCAACACAATAGCTCCACCATCTTTCGGGCAAGCAACGCCAATCTTTTCTAAAAATGGTTCGGTATGTTTACACTCAGGATAATTACTACAACTAATAAATTTTCCAAATCTACCCCATTTGACGATTAACTCATTTCCGCATTTTGGGCAGCTCCGACCTATCTTTTCAGGTTCGGTTTTTGTTTCGGGCATTTCTTCCTGGGCATGCTTTAATTTCGGTTCAAAGTCTTTATAGAAATCCGCAATCAAATCATTCCATTTCCGTCTGCCTTGTGCAATTTCATCTAAATCCTCTTCCATTTTAGCGGTGAAATTTACACCAAGAATATTTGGAAAATATTCGATTAAAAGATCATTCACAACAAATCCAATCTCAGTAGGCATCAGTCGTTTATCTTCTCGCTCCACATATCCACGAGTCTGGATCGTTGAAATTATTGGCGCGTATGTAGAAGGTCTTCCAATCCCATATTCCTCTAACGTTTGTATCAATGAAGCTTCAGTAAATCTCGGCGGTGGCTGAGTAAAATGCTGGGCAGGTGAAAGTTCAAGCAATTTCAGTGCGTTTCCCTTTACTAATCCTTTAGGCAGTTTTAATTGTCCGTTCTTTTTCTCAACTAAATCTTCATTTTTTGCTTCTTCATAAAGAACAAGAAACCCGGCAAAATCTAATGTAGAACCAGAAGCGCGAAATTGGTAAATATTTTCAATACTTTCACCATTTACAAGGATTGAAACAGTTGTATAGATTGCCGCACGCATTTGTGATGCAACAAAGCGGTGCCAAATCAACCGATAAAGTTTATACTGCCCTGGTTTTAAGAACGGTTTGACTTTTTCCGGTAAGTGCATCACAGACGTCGGTCGAATGGCTTCATGCGCTTCCTGCGCTTTGGCAACTTTGGTTTTATAAATATTTTCCTTATCTGGAATATACGTCTCTCCATGAGTAGCTTTTATATACTTTCGAACCTCTTTGAGTGCAACTAATGAGGTATTTGTCGAATCTGTTCTCATATAAGTAATTAAACCTGTTAAACCACCATTGCCAATATCAATGCCCTCATATAAC
>SDBT01016474.1_pt1 | contig 11696 bp, 9 predicted proteins | sample 2277101 | NCBI WGS metagenome assembly SDBT01 (sample SAMN10404973, study PRJNA504765) | marine sediment metagenome | isolation source: marine sediment core GS10_PC15, 103 cmbsf | place: Arctic Ocean: Southern Knipovich Ridge | collected 2010
ATAACAAAGCCAGATCTTTGCTAGAAGAAGCCATAAAAATCCGAAAAAGAGTGCTTAGTCAAGATCATCCTGATGTTGTAACCTCTATGAGTGATTTAGCTTGGGTATTAGCTAGACAAGGTCATTATAATAAAGCTAAATTCTTATATGAAAAAGCTTTAGCAATAGGAAACAACGTTCTTGGGAAAGATCATCCTAGGATATCAACTATTATGAAAGATTATCTTTGGGTAAAAAAGAAGCTCGAGGAAGAGAAAATTAACGAAACGAAAACCGTTAGTTAAAAAATAGCTTTTTTATTTTTCTTTAAATCACATTGCGCACTCCGGGATAGAAACGAGATGAGTAATTTTTATCTCAAAAAAGCGAATTTCTAAAACAGATTTTTTCAAGTTGCACAAGAAAAATATTTAAAATATGATTTTTTTCTTGAAAAAATTCATATTTTGATTGATATTTACAGAAAAAGTCTAATTTTGAAGAATTTGGTTGAAAATTGATAAAAAAACAGATTTCAGTTCGACAGATGTAAAATTGGGAACTCCGTTTGTTTTTTGTAAAGACCATATCAATCTTAGATTTTTTTTAATTACATAAATTATCATAAGGAGAAATAATATGAATGCCACAAAAGTAAATTTTCATTCAATCTCAGACGAAGATTTTTTTCATTTACCAATAGATATTATGACAACATATCGTTGCAATTTACGTTGCAAAAAATGTTATGCCCCAAAGAAGGGATATGAACCTTCAACCGAAGAAATTCTAACAACTTTAGACAAACTATATCATTCAGGAATTAGAAGGGTTGTTCTAACAGGGGGAGAACCTACAGTTAGAAAAGATCTTGTAAGAATTGCTGAGCATGCAAAAAACAAAGGTTTTAACGTGTATCTTTCTACTAATGGAATTTTGCTAAAAAATATTTGGAATGAAATTTCTCCGTATTTATCATGGGTTAGCATCTCTTTGGATGGTCCTGTTGAAATTAATAAATTGGTCATTGGAAATGATGGAGAAAGACATTATAAAAAAGTATTCGAATTTTTGGAATTTTATAATAAAGTTGAAGATCAAAATGTACGTATTAAATTGGGCACAGTTGTAACTCAAAAAAATAAAGACTATCTTATAAAATTGGGTAATGAAGTCTTTAAAAATCCAACTGGATATCGACCTGATGTTTGGAGATTGTATCAATTTAGTAATTTCGAAGAGCATAATGACAATCAAATTTATATCGATGAATTTAGTATTATTGAAAACGAGATGAGAGAATCTATGGGTCAGATTAAGCAAGCTTTTCCCATGGTTAATATTTCTTATGCAACTGCTCAAGAAAGAGATGAGGCGTATATTTTCGTAAAACCCGATCAAACCCTAGCTTATTCTAGTCAAGGAGATTATATTTCTATAGGAAATATCAAGAATTTATCTATAAAACAATTAGAAGATTCTCTTTATGGTATTTCTCATATTTGGGGAAAATGCATTTCTAATAGGAAGATATATAAATAAAAAAAAAATGATTTATGCAACAAGCCTAGAAAAATTCACTTTTTGAACAGGCCCTTTATGTAAATTGAGTTGTTTTTGATGCTAATTTTTTATGATCAAAATGAATTTGCTGAAGAATTAAATCTTGTTTTCTTTCTTCAGCCATATTAATTGCTCTATTATAAAATTCATTTGCTTTATTTTTTTTATTTAATAAAAAATATAATAAAGAAATATTAGATAGAGTAAGAATGTGAAAGTTTGAATTATTAACAGTTAAAGGAATTGCCTTTTTAACATAATAAATTGCTTTTTTTAGATTATATCGTAAACAATAAATTGTTCCTAAAGTATTGTACAATTGAAGGCATACAAAAATTTCAGGTAAAAAAATGTTTTTTTCTATGTCTGACAATATGCTGTTTATTTTTTTAGAGAATGCACCTTCGGTTCGTAGATAAAGAAGAAGGCTATTTCTATAGGTTTCAAGTTGGATTGTTTTATTATTAATTTTGTTAGAGATCTTTAGTGCTTTTTCTAAATATATTTCAGATAACCTATACTTTCCAATTTTCCACATAATTTCAGATAGATTATTCCAAGCTAACCAAACTCCTGCAAAATCGTTGCTTTTATACAAAAGTCGAGCACTAGATTCTAATAATTCCTTAGATTTAGGAATATTTTTTTCTTTTAATCCAATTATAGTTCCTAACATACATCTTGATAAACCAATACATTTTTCATCTTTTGCTCTTGCGTGAATAAGGGAAAAATCTGAAAAAGCTGCTTTGAATTTGCCAAATAAAAAAAATGAAATTCCTCGATTGAAAAAAGCTTGGCATAATTCTATGGGATTTTTTGTATAATTAATGACTTCAGAAGAGTATTTTATGCTTTCAAAGAAATTTCCTGTTTTCCACGAGATTATTGCTTGTAAAATTTTATATTTTGCTCTTAAACTTCGTTTTATTTTAGCATTTTTAAAAAGTAATTTTCTAGCAAAATTAGACATATCTAGTTCAATAAAAATTTCAATAAGTAAAAGAGAAGCTTTAGAAATAATAGATTTTGATAGAAAAATATCTATTCCATCTTTAAAAAAACTTATGTTTTCTTCAATTGGCTTATGATGATACAAAGTATAGAAAGACGATTCTAGACAATTATCAAGCCAATCTTCGTAACCAAAACACTTAATAGTTACAATGAAAGATCTACAACCCTCAAGATGATCTGGTAATTTTTCAATTTGTTTATGCCAATAATCAATTGTAGCTTTTTTATTGATAGTTAATTGCTTGTTTTCAACTACTTCATATAATAATTCATGAGCAATCCAATAATCTTTGGATTTTAATAGTAAATTATTCTGTTCAAGGAAAGTTAAAGAAGATTTAGTTAATGAAAAAGTTTTTCTAAATAATTCTTCATCTAGAACAATACCTGAACTATAGATAGCAGCCATTGCATTTTCAATATTTTTTTCCATTTCAATAGGCAGGTTATCTAAAGGGAAGGACTTGCATGATTGAACTAACTTTAAAGGATTTCCTTTACACACTAACTGAATTAACTCATAATTTATTTTTGGAGAGTTTGATGTATTTTTTTTTAATAATTGATATGCTTCTTCTTTATTGAAAGGAGGAATTTCCCATTCAATTAAAAATGATTGCAGATCTTTGTTAAGAAATTCCTTTAGTGATTTATTTGAAAATATCAATAGATTTAATTTGTACTCATCAATAAACCTAAAAAATGAATTTAATTGAGAAATATCTTGAAAGACAAAGGAATCAACTAAGAAAATACAATATCTATAAGATTGAATGCTTGAGTAAAATTTATTTTTTAATTTGTTTTCAACAGCTAAAATAAAAGAGTCTGTCAAATTTTTTTCATTTATTTTACATAAATCTTGAAGACAAATCATCTTGAATTTTTCGGATTCAAGTTGTTTACAGATAGTGGATTTTCCGCTCCCCATTTTACCAATGAGGCAAATAATTTTTCTATGCTGATTCACAGAAATATCTTGAATGGATGCTAAAACATTTTTTCGAATTAAATTATTTTTTTCCCATTCAAAAGATAGTTTCTGCAAAAGAAAGTCAATTTGTTGGATTCCGATATTATAAACTTCTGGCAATGGAAGATTCTTTTCAAGTAATTGTTGATTTATCAAATCAATAAAAGTTGTAGGAGAAGCATTATAAAGACGAATTTGTGAAAGACTTTTGAGTAAGGCGTCTGTAAAGTAACCGTAATGTTCTGCTTGATCTTCAAAAGATTTTTCAATGCCAGAAGAAAGCAGGCAGAGCAATCCTTTTTGAGAATTTTTTTTTTCGTCTAATTCTGATTCAAGTTTAGGATTAGGGATATTATTAATTCTTAAGTAACAAGCATCTATAAAAATATAAGAATTAATAGAATTAACTTGAATTATTTTTTTTATAGTTTGATCTAAGGATAAACCGTTTATACAATATTTATTCTCAATGTAACTATCAAAAAAAGCTAAAAATGAAAGTGGATGAGGTAATGAAGTTCTAAATCCATGACCACAAAAATAGAAAAGCATATTGAATTTTTCTTTTAATTGTCTCAACTTTGAAAAGTATGTTTCTATATTTTTGATTGTGGCTTGTTCATTAAGAAAAAGAGTAATGTTTGATTGGGGAATTCCCCAATTTTTCAAAGAACGCGCAAGTTTGATAGCATCGATTTCTGCTGCCGGAAGATTTGAAATAGAATCATCTTTATATTTAGAAATTCCTATTATACAAGCAAAAGTAGGGATAAGCATTGAATTTATATTACCTTAAATTTTATCAACTTTTTTCTTAGATGTGTATGCCCAACAAATTCAAAAGTGGGGTTTTCCCTTACGTTATCCCCATCTTTGCCCCCTTTTTGACGCTCCTATCTAATTGAACAAAAAGTGCTTCGATAGGATTAAATTTAGGGCGCTGACTTAGGTAAATTCCCAATTCTTGAATTTGTTAGAGTATATTTTTTCAATAAAAAAATTTATATCATATATAAGCATTAAAAAAACACTTTTTCGAAAAAAAAATCCTTAGTTTTTTCAACAAATCCATCAGTATTTTATGTACGATTTAGAAAAAAATCCGTCAAATATTGACAAAAAAATTGGTTTTGGAATATATTGTGTCAAAAAGTTATAAATACAACCAAAATGATCTAATATGGATAAAAACAATATTCACTTTAAGTTAAAAGAATTAAGAAAAGAAAGAAATCTTAGTGTTAATAGATTGGCAGATAAGATTGGTGAAGACTATCAAAAAGTTGGAAGAATAGAAAGGGGAACAAGAAGTATGACAGTTGATTATCTTGTGAAAATTTCAAGAGCTCTTGATGTTCCTGTTGAAGCTTTATTGAATGATCAAAATCAAAACAATGATAAAGATGCAAATGCACAGTCTTATTTTCTTAATAAAATTGTAGTTTTAGTTGAAGAGAAAATATCCAATTATCTTGATATCCCCAAAAAAGGAAGATTAATTTCACAGTTATATGAATCAGTTCTAAAATTTTCACCTAATAATCAAGAACTCTTTTTAACTTTGGTGTTTGATATCATACAAATTTTGTTAGATTTGGAAGAAGAAAAATAATTTAAGTAGGTTGATTGAATAAGTGAGTTGGTATTTTTACTTTAGGTTTTTATGTGTTCAATAAATTATTTACCTAAAGCATGTAATAAAGAAAAATTTTGTAAAATTAAATTGATGAGAATATAAAATGTCTAGCTTGGGAATTGGTTCAATTATGAGGAATGGTTTTGGCATATTAAGCAGAGGATTTTTAAATAGATCTTTTGTTTCTCATAGATCTTTTTTTTCTCTAAGTAATAATTTTTTTTCTTTTAGTAGTAACGCCAATAATCAAAGATTTACTAGTTTTAACAGAAGAAGAATATTTAATATTATTGGTTCAGGTTTGATATTAGGAGCAATGGCTTATTCTATGAGAAGTAAAAAATACCAGCCTCAATTGTATACCAGTATTACTCTATATGATTTTTCAGATACTGATTATATTGAAAGGTTAAAGAAGTCAAATATTGGTTTGGAACTAGCTCTTTTATCAAAAATCTCTGATAATTTTGATGCAGATCAATCTGAAGAGGAATTGGATGCATTGAAAAAAGAGATGTCTTCTTTTAAGGATCATTTGGAAAAAAATAAGATTCCAATAAGTAAAGTTCGAGTTCATCAACCAGGAGGGTATACTTTTTATTGGTTTAGTGATGATAATAATGCATCTGGATATCATGTTTTGAAACAACTTTTTTCTCATTGTCATGAGTTAGGATTTAGAAGTTTTATAATTCATAGTCCTTATGGAGGTTTGAGGGTCAATCCAAAAGAAGAACTTGCAAATTATCGAGAAAAACTTACAGCTTTAGTGCCTCAGGATGCATTTTTAGAAGTGGAAGAAATTTCAACATCTAATAAGAATTTGAAAGATAAAGAATCTTTAAGATTTTACGAAGGAGATTTATTTGTACAATTAATGAGAGATCAAAAATCCATTCCCCTTTTAGATTCTTATGAAGCTGGAGGATGTCAAAAAACAATAGATAGAAGAAATGATTTAGCTTCTCAGGGTTTTGAAATACAATCATTACATTTGCATAGAGAAAAACATAAATTTTTACAACCAAATGAAATAAGGTTTTTATTAAAATTTAAGTGTTTTTCTCGTTTTATAAATGAAGGATTTTTAACAGAAGAAACAAGTTTTGAAGAATTTTGTAGAACAAAATCGGTTAAATGTGTGATGCCTCATGAAGAAAAAACTGGGATATTAGAATCGTATAAAGAGGTCATTGATAATGGTTAAAACTTTTAAATTTAAGAAAATGAAATGCATTGGTTTTTTAAGTAAAAATGTTCTTATTTTTGTATTTTTTGTTCTTTTCAATGTTAAAGGTTTCTCAGAAAATGATCATTTTTTTGAAGAATCTTTGAAAAATGAATCCCAAATAGAGAAAAAAAAAATAATAATTCTTCTTATAGGACCTCCCGGTTCAGGCAAAGGCACTCAAAGTGAAATGATTTCTCATAAATACAAAATTCCTATCATTTCTATGGGAGATATTTTTAGAAAAGAGATGCGTAACGAAACTAATTTGGGAAAAATGTTGGATTTTCATAAAAATTCATCTTCTGATTTTTTTCCAGATCAAATAGCTTATGGATTTATTGTTAAGAAATTAGTAGATGATAATTATCAACATGGTTTTATTTTAGATGGTTATCCTAGGACAGTTGAACAAAGTTTAGTGCTTTTAAAACTTTTTGAAAAAACTAGGGACAAATTTATAACCATTGTTTTTCAGTTATCAGACGATATTCTTTATAAACGCATTGATAAACGATTAATCTGTAAAAACTGTATTAAACAAGTACGAGAACATGAAAATATAAATGAAGAAGAACAAATTTGTAAAATTTGTGGTTCCTTATTAGAAAAGAGGGAAAACGATCTTTCTGAAAATGCGGTCTCTGTTAGGACTATGATATACAATGATCTTAAAGATGGAATTATAAAAAGTTTAGAAAAATACAGTGAAGTAAATGTATTAAAGTTACAAAACGAAGATGTTTATGAAGTTTTTGAGAAAATTGAGAAAATTATTAATCTCTATTTAAAGGATGATAATTATTAAAAAAAATTTGTGTTTTTTTATTATTTTTTTATTTAATTTTTCAATAAAAGCAAACGAAATGTCTATTGAATATAAAGAAGATAAACCTTTCATAATTATTTTATTGGGCCCTCCAGGAGCTGGAAAAGGAACCCAAGCGAAACAAATTTCAAAGTTATTTTCTATTCCTCATATATCTGTTGGAGATATTATAAGAGAAGAAGCTTTACATGGTTCTTCAATTGCTATGGAGGTGAAGAAAATTACTGATGAAGGTAAATTTATTCCTGATGATTTAGTTTTAAAAATTATAGAAAAAAGAATTTCAAAAGAGATAAATGGATATATTCTTGATGGTTTTCCCAGAAATATTTTTCAAGCTTATTTTTTAGAAAAGATGTTGTCTGATTTAAATCAAGAATTAACAGTAGTTTTTTCTTTAAATGTTTCACCAGAATTGATTACAGAAAGAATAATATATAGGAGAACTTGTCCAAATTGTGGGGCTGTGTTTAATTTGACAACGAAAGTACCTAAAAAAGAAGGGCAATGTGATTTTTGTAAAAATGAATTAATTCATCGTGGCGATGATCATGAAGATAAAATTAATTTTAGATTGTCATTATATAATAACGAAACTGTTCCTATTATACAATATTATGAAAATAAAGAAATTTTAAAAGAAATATCTGCTAATGAGAGTATTCTTGAAGTCGAAAATGAAATCATTGAGTATTTACAAAATAAATAAAGGAATATTATGCATTTAAATTTGGAAAAAAGCTCTCTAAAAGATCGTATTCAACAAGAAAAAGATTACTACGATAAATATTATAAAAAAAGTTTAAGAGAAGAAGGTCAAGAACATAAAAATCAACTTTGGTGGAGTATAAGAAATAAAGATGCATCTGAATTAGTATCACAATATTTTCGTAATAGAGATTCTATTAACGTATTTGATATTGGATGTGGATCTGGTAAAACAACTCAGTATCTAGCAAATCTCATATCAATTAATTACGTTTGTTTTATGGATATTTCGTTACAATCACTAGCTTTTGCTCGTTCTTTAGAAAGTAATTCTCTAAAAGGAAAAACTGAATACATTCAACAAGATATTTTTCAAATGAATTTTAATTGTGAATTTGACTTGGTATGGAATATTGGATTGCTTGAACATTATACAATAGAGGAGATTAAGCAAATAGTAAATAAAATGTATAAAGCAACAAAAAATGGTGGGACAATGTTGATTGGGATACCTAATCGTCGATCCTTTGCTGTTATAAAAGCATCATTATTAGGTTCAAAATTTGGAAGGTTATTTTTGTCTTGGATTCCAGGTTATAGAAATGGAAGTGAAATTCTTTATAGCAATCATCAAATGAAGCAAATTATTCAAGAAGTAACAGGGAAATCTGTTAGGGTTGCTTATGGAGGAAGTCCCTTATGGGTAGGAAGCCCCAATTTTCTGGTCAGAATTTTTGATAAATATTTTAAATTAAAAAAATTTTCATTTTTGACATTTTTCTTGTCTTATAAATAAATGATTTTTTCATCTTTTCCTCTAATAGGTAGCATTTCCAGATATTCTTGTAATCGTCTTGTCGTAGGTTCTTTGGAGAAAAGAGTAGAAGCAAATAAAAAGCTATATTTCAAAATTTATTAGGAATTACTCTAGTTTTAGGATTACTTATGACTTTGTTCTGTTTTTAGAAATTTTTCAAAAAAAGAAATGAGTTTTTTCCAAGCATCTTGACTTGCGAATCGCTTTTCTTTTCTAGACCCACCACCGGTAAACCAAATTTTATACAAAGGATGAAAAATCTCGGGTTTCGGCTGAGGCAAATGAGGTCTATAAATCCCATGACCTGCTTTTGGATAGTTCAAATGTTCAAAATAAATTGATGACTTATATTTTTGAAAACGCTCTTCTATTTGTGTGGAATAAAGAGATGAAGGCCATATTTGATCATCGACTCAGGAAGTAAGCATAAGGGGCGCTTGAATTTTCTCAACTGGAATCGTAGCAGCATCTACAATTTCTTTATCGTTCATAGCTTCTAAATAGCTTTTTAAAAACCTTGCAGGGCGGTCCGAAGTCTCTCCATTTCCATCTAAAAAACTTAATAGGTGAGTAGACCGATGGAACTGCCCCATCAGCCCCTCGCAGAACCGTACGTGAGACTCTCATCTCATACGGCTCCCATCAAGCAAATACACCTATTATACCTTTATTCCAATGAGCAAATAATTTAGGCTCTTTAGCTGCTATCTTTTCTATAAAAATTGCAGCTTTTGTTATTTTCTTTCCTTTAAAATATTTGTTCATTGCCCAGAAAACTAGCGTTTTATTAAAATGATTCCATATCGGATTCATCGCAGATTTGCAAAATCTAGTATAATAATTTTTCCATCCTAATAATACTGGATTATATAGTTTGGCAATTTCCATTAAACTTAGATCTGTTCTGTTTCGCCAATTTAATTTCCTGGTTTTTCTTCGCATAGATTTTAACGCTATTTTACTAACTGCAGGACTAAAACTTCCAAAGATTGTATTATTCTTTGTATTTTTAGACTCTCTACATCTAAAAGTATATCCTAAAAAGTCAAAAGATATCTCAGGATATTCTTCTTTGCGATTTGAATCTTTACAATAGATAATTTTTGTTTTATCTGGATGTAGCTCTAAACCATATTTTGCAAATCTTTTCTTAAGTGCCTCTAGCAGTTGCTTTGTCTCGCTTTCTGTCTTACAGTGTGCTAGACCATCGTCTGCATATCGACACCACAGATTTTCAGGATAATTTCTGTTCATCCAGAGATCATATACATAGTGTAAAAATAAGTTACTAAGGATAGGGCTTATCACGCCTCCCTGTGGAGTTCCTTTTTCTCTTATTCTTATTTTTCCATCTGGCATTAGCATTTCTGCTTTCAACCATCTTTCTATGTATATTATTACCCATTTGCAATCTGTATGTTTCCGAACTGCTTTCATCAATAAATCATGTGATATATTATCAAACAATCCTTTAATATCAAATTCAAGCACCCAATCATATTTCCAACATCTTTTCCTTGTTACCCCTACTGCATCTAAGGCTGATTTATTTGGCCTATATCCATATGAGTCTTTAAGGAAAAGAGGTTCTATTTTTGGCTCGAATTCAAGCTTTACTACCATTTGCGCTATTCTATCTCCAACAGTTGGGACTCCTAATATTCTTAAGCCTCCTGTTTTCTTTGGGAGATATACCGCTTTTACTGCCGGTGGAAAATAGCTTCCAGATGACATTCTATTCCAGATTTTATATAAATTATCCTTGAGATTCTTTTCAAAATCTTCTAGCGATTGTTGATCAACTCCAGCCGATCCTTTATTGGCTTTTACTAGCTTATAAGCTTTCATTACCAATTGTTTTGGTATAATATATGATTTTGTCATTTCTAATATTTCCTTCCTTTCGGTTGTTTATTAAATTTGACCACCTGATTCAGTCCCTTTGCTCCTTTGATATTACAACAAATTCTTAGCTCATACAGACTGATCCGTCCCAGTTCTTTGCATTGGTACTCTCATCTTTGTAGTTTTCGCTACTTATATTTCTCCCTTTACATCAAAGCGACTGGTTCCCGCAGTTCCATAGAAAAACCTATATCAGAATCATGCCACCTTAACGCCGAGCACCATCTATGCAGTAACCAGACTTCTTATAGATTTATCCTGAGCTCTCAGGTACTGCTCAGTTTTGATGCTATCTTTCCAACTAACGACGCTTCAACAGTGGTTCAGTTTTATTCATCTTTCTGATATGCACTTGCTGAGTCTTCCTCAACTTTTCCTCAATGCTCACCACCATTGCTCTTTACAATAGCAGCTTGAGGTAGTTTGAAACCTATCTCTGGAGATCGATTTCGATGGGCCTTCCATCATTTTTCCTATAGCTTTACAACTTTAAAGGTTTCCTCCTTTTGTTGATTTCTACGGCACACACCTGAGTTGCCGGTTTTTTAACATGCAATAATTAACTCATTTTCAAATTTTATGGATGGTTTTTTATTTTGATGAGAATAAGCTACTAATCCTGCCAATATATTTACAGAAAAATTTATAACGCTTCTATGTCTTGAATGCTCAATTTGAGAAATATTTTTTAATTGATCATTGATAGTTTCTATTATAGAGCGTTTTCTGAGCAACATTTTATCCATTACTGAAATAAATTTATTTTTCATGTTAGATCTAAGTGTAGTAAAAAGTTTTAATCCTTTTTCATATAATTTATTAAATAAAGGATTAGAAATATAACCCTTGTCTCCATATAAATTTCCAAAAATACCTTTAGATAATAGCTCTACAGGAGCTATATCAGAAACATTTCCCGGAGTCAGTAAAAAAGATAAGATCTCACCTCTATCATTCACTATCAAATGTAATTTAAATCCATAAAACCATCCTGTCGTAGTTTTACCTCTTTTTGCTAATCCTTTAAAAACTTTATTTCTA
>SDBT01016475.1_pt1 | contig 11696 bp, 8 predicted proteins | sample 2277101 | NCBI WGS metagenome assembly SDBT01 (sample SAMN10404973, study PRJNA504765) | marine sediment metagenome | isolation source: marine sediment core GS10_PC15, 103 cmbsf | place: Arctic Ocean: Southern Knipovich Ridge | collected 2010
ATCTCTGACCTTGTTAGTTTGAAACGCCCCAATCCAGCAGGTTGCGAGCCCTTCGGCCACCGCCTGAAGCGCGATATGTTCCAAAGCAATAGAGACATCTATCGGCCCGACGGCCTGTCCGCATGTCATTACGTGATCGTTATTGCTGCACGCAACAATAACCGCAGCAGCCATACCGACAAACTTTTGGTTGTTGGCGGCTTCGGCAAGTTGTGCCTTTGTATCGGAATCGGTTACCACCACAAACCGCCAGTCCTGAAAGTTCTTTGCCGAGGGTGCCAAACGAGCAGCTTCGAGCACACGGGCCAGTTTGGCCTGCTCAATAGGTCTATCTTCATAAGCCCTGCAGGAATACCGTCTCTTAATCGCTTCAAAAACATCCATCGTAAACTCCTTGCCGGATTCAGACAGTGCTCTGTCACAGCTAAATCACATCGGGTGGCAGCCTTTTCGCCGCAGGCGAAAGGGATGGGTAAGCCACCGCCGACCTTTGGCCGGCTCCGCAAACTCACACAAATTTTATCCCTTTATTGGCGATTTTACAATGTCAATTTGATAAAATAAGGGACAGCCAACCTATTTAGTTCACAGGAGCGGCGGTTGAAGCAGGCGAGATTTTATTGCGAATCGATTAGAGAGGGCCTTGTCCGGTTAACACCGGACGAGGCGCATCACCTTGTAAATGTCTTAAGGCTGACCGTCGGCGGGCATGTCGAGCTTTTCGATGGCAACGGCACATTGGCACAGGCCATTATTACCGACATCACGCACAAAGCCGTAACGCTCCAGATCGAGAAAATCCACAACGAACCTGCTCGCACAAGCTGCCGAATAATAATCGCTGCAAGTGTCGCAAAGGGCCAGCGGTTCGACTGGCTGATAACAAAATGCACCGAGTTGGGTGTTGACCATATCGCCGCGGTCCTTTTCGAGCGAACCGTAAAGCTGGCAAAAGGTATTTCCACAAGCGAGCGCTATAATAAGCTCACAATCGCTGCCGCCAAGCAGTGCGGACGAATCTTTTTGCCCAAGATAACCGGACCGGCTGACCTTCAGCAGACGCTCGCGCTTTTGAAAAATGACTATCCGGACGCCCGCCTAATCTTTGGGGCACTCAATTCGCAGGCCGAATCTGTCGTGGAACTCGCTCACGATGGCAAAGACATCATTGCTTTCGTCGGTCCGGAAGGAGGGCTAACTCAGGAAGAAATGAGTTTGCTTAAATCGGCCGCTGCCTGTCAGGTGCAACTTACCGACACGACGCTGCGAATCGAAACTGCCGCCGTCGCCTTCGCCGCCATATTATGCGCCAATCGTGATGCGGCTATTTGACGAGGCCTGCAGAGTTGACCGTATATGAATAACTAAAAGGTTTGTCTCAATTTATTCTGCCATCCCTTTTACCTTTGGTGAAAAGCCTTCTTAATCATAAATGGTGGTCAACCCTCTTTTAGCAATCTTTTAAGATATATATATGAAACAAGAATTAATCCTGCAGTTTTAAAAGTTTCTGGAAAACAAGCATTTAATTCATGACCAATTAAGAAAGGTTTAGTAGTGCAATAAAAATCAAAGATTTTTATTCTATTTTTGAAAAACCCTTCAAGTTTATATAATCCCTTATCAATTTCAATCCGATCTCTTAGGCCTGAATGAATTCGTAAAATTTCCTTTTGACCTTGGAATGCGCCATAAATGATTTTAAGAGTTCTCTTTGAGACAACTCTAAAGTCAATAATCTCTTTGTCAGAACTTAGCTGAAACGTTATATATCTTCTAAGCGTTATTTTTCTTATAAACTTTGATTCAAGTAGGTATTTTTCACCATTAGAAAGCTCTAAAGTAACGACCGACTTCCGGAGAGAAGGGGGCCATTTCGTTTTTGTTTTAATTTCTAACATGTTTTAATTAACCATTGTACGTGAGTATTGAAGGTCGCCACCTGTCGTTCTTTAGGGTTATAAAGACACATTGTTATTGTTACTTTATTGTTATAGAGCCGTTGTGGGTTTCGGCACCCTTTTTTTTATTACACCAGAAGACAAAACACCCAACTTTTACACGGCTAAAGTCTATCACGACCCGTGATAGGTTGCAAGCAGCCCGTAACAGGGGGGCACACCGCGGATCAATCAGGCACCTGGGACAAATGGTACTGAACTACCGGCTTGGCACAGGGGTATAAAATATAGGAAGGCTGGACAGGAGTGGACTGATTTGGGCTTCTGTGGCCGATACCGCTAAGGGGGGATGCCAGATGGAAAAGGTGTACGAAGAAGACAGGAATGCTAACGCATTGACCCGGCTCCTGAAGCGGATCAATGACGGAGCAGACCCCAAAGACCTTCGCAAGGAAGCCGGGCAGTTGATGGCGAATGTAACCAGTAGAGACATCGCCGCAGCCGAGCAGAATCTGATAAACGCCGGCTACCCGGCCAAGTTAGCCGGCCAGCTATCCGCGGCCTTTGTGGTGATGGGGATAATCGAGGGCCAGAAAATCGACCTCCGCGTCCAACTGCCCGATAGTCACATTATTCGCAAGGTGCTCGCAGAACATGATATGATTCGCTGTTTCCTGGCCGACCTGAAGGATGTCGCAAACGTCATCACACGCGAAAACACCATGACCAGCACAAGTTCGGAATTCAGGAAACTTGCCCACATCGCCCAACATCTGCACGCCATGGAAGAACACATCGAAGCCGAAGAGGATGTCATCTTTCCATATCTGCAAAAGCACGGCTGGACCAGTCTTTGCCGCGCTGCACACAGCGACCATATATACATAAAAATCGCAATCAGTGACCTTATGAAACTCATACGGGCTTTCAATAAGGCACATCTTGACGAGTTCAAGGTTCGCCTGATCTCCATTACCAAATATCTGTGCCCAACGATGGAAGAGCATATTCTGCAGGAGGATAACATTCTCTACCCGATCGCACTGGAAGTAATAAAAGACGACAAGGTCTGGCAAAGGATTAAGGCTGTTTGCGATGACATCGGCTACTGCGGTCTGCACGTATAGCCGAATTTTTCCAGCCCGGTAATTTGATGGCATCGAATACATTTTTCGGAATCTTGCAACTACGTCTAACCACGGGTATTTCCCAACAAACCGGCATGTATTTTTTCACCGGCCGGAACCTTTGACACCCGCCCCTCTTGTGGTATAATGGCTTGTCGCAATTTATTGACGATAAAAACAGTGACTTTGCCCCGATTTAGAAAGGGAATGGTAAATGGTTGTACGTACCGATTCTTCAAAACTGCTCTTCATCGGAACCTTAACGATGATAATGCTGATTGCTCCCGGTTGTGCCCAGCAGCGGCGCACGCGCGCCCGAGCCGTCAGCTTATACGTGGATGCTATGATACTCAATGAGCGCAGCGAAAATGATGAGGCCATCGGCAAGCTCATCGAAGCAATCCAGCTCGACCCCAAGTTCGCAATGGCCTATTCGCTCAAAGGAGATATCCACCAGGAAAGGGCTGAGTACGACCAAAGTGCGGATTCTTACGAGGTCGCCACTGTGCTTGACCCCTGGTCCTTCAGGGACTTCTTCAATCTTGGAAAGGTCTCCCAGATAATGGAACAATTCCTGCGCGCCGTCAAGGCCTACGTCAGGGCGTGCGAACTCGAGCCCGCACACTTCGGCGCCCACTTGAACGCCGGAAAGAGTTACTATGAACTCGAAGATTATGACAGCGCCTTTGAGTACGGCCGGATAGCAGGGCAGATCGACCCGAACAGCAGTGAGACGGAACTTCTGTTAGGCGATATCTTCGTGGCCCAGAAAGACCACGAGCAGGCCGTCGCCGCCTACAGGCGTGCCCTTGAAATTGAGGGCAACAAACCCCAAATTATGGTTGCCCTTGCACGAGCCTACCTCGGGACCAAGCGATATGATGCAGCTAAGGAGCTTTTAACCTCGGCACTTGAACTCGACCCCGAAAACGCTATAGCTTATCGATACCTCGGCTTTGCGGACCTGAAATTACGTAATATCGATGCTGCTGTCGAGAATTACTCAAAGGCCGTCGAGATAGACGCTTCCGATTGGGTGGCGCATAAGAATTTGGGGGTGGTCTATATGCTAAAGGCCATCAACAGTGAAGATGGCGCGATGAGGGCAAAGGGGATTGAGCACTGGGATATCTCTTTGGATATCAATCCCAACCAACCCAAACTGCGGCGTCTCCTCGAGAAGTATTCGAAATAATAGATCAGCACAGGCCTGATGATATGACCCAGCCTAACACAAAGCCCCAGCCCGCCCATCATGAACACGGGCCGCTTTTTTCAAAATCTCACCTGCCCGCCCCGAAGGCACACCTTATCTTCTGGCCGCTGATGGCAGTCGGTATCGCACTTGACCTGTGGAGCAAACAGGCGGTGTTTAGCTGGCTAACTGCCAGGCCCGGCAATGAATTCTCCATCATAAAAGGTGTGGTCACACTTGTTATGAGGGAAAATTCCGGCGCAGCCTTCAGCATAGCCACCGGTCAGACGCTGGCGCTCGTTACAATCTCGATTGTCGCATTAGTTGTGGTTGTGGCGATTTTTCTCTTTGGCGGCATTAGGCAAAGAATCACACAGATTGCCTTAGCATTATTTACCGCGGGGATAATCGGCAACCTGTACGACAGAATCTTCAACAACGGATTCGTACGTGATTTTATCGACGTCGTCTATTGGCCGGGCAAACACTGGCCCGCGTTTAACGTCGCTGACAGTATGCTGTGCGTTGCAGTGGGGCTGCTGCTAATCTCCAATATCACATCTGCATGTTCTCGAAAACCTGCTCATCCACAAAAATAGACGCCCCAACCCCCACACCAAGTGCTATCGCGTCGGAAGGGCGGCTGTCCACCTCCACCATCTCGCCATCCGTGTCTATGTGCAAACGAGCGTAGAAAGTGCCGTTGCTCAGGTCGCATATAACCACCTTTTCAACATCTCCGCCCATCTGGTCGATGATATCCGCCAACAAATCGTGCGTCATCGGGCGGGGCAGTTGTATGTTCTTGAGCCGACGGTCGATTGCCAGTATCTCCGTCATCCCGATGACAATCGGAAAACTACGGTCGCCCTCAAGCTCCTTGAGCACGATTATCTGCTGGTCAACCGCCTCGTTGATAATTATCTTTGACAGTTCAACTTCAACTTCCATCTTCATGCCTTCGCATAATAAATGCCTTAACCTTCCAGTTCCGACAGATGTTTATCAATCGCCTCTGCCTGGGTTGCAAGCTCTTTGAGCTTGGTCTTTGCCTGCTGAACCACTTCCGGCTTTGCCCGGTTTATGAAGTTATCATTATTCAGCTTTGCCCGGATGGGCCCGATGGCTTTTTCAAGCTGTTGTTTCTGTTTTTGGAGCCGGGCACGCTCAGCCTCCGGATCGATTGCATCATGCAAAAAAACCTGTGTTCCGTCGCCTATTGCCACAGCAGCATTTTCCGGTTTTTCAAGATTGGTCCCAACTGTAACATCTCCCAAAACAGCTATACTACTAATAAGATTGCTATCTTCCCTAAGGTATTCAACAACCAAATCTGAGTCTAGTACAACCACATCAGATACACTTACAGTATCAGACACACTTACAGTAAGGTCACGTTTCGTTGAGGTGGGGATGTTGTGCCGATTCTTAGTTTCTCTAGCCATTCGAGCCACGTTTTGGTTAATAGCAATGCGCGATTCTACATTTTCATCGATGAAAGAATCCAGTTTCTCTGGCCATTGTGCGATAATCAATGCGTTCGTCTCTTTGGCTTCGGCCAGCCCTTTCAGCTTTCTCGTCGGGGCAATCTCGTTGAACTTTTGAAATATCCCCTCGGTAATAAACGGTACAAACGGATGCAGCAGACGAAGCGTCTCATCCAACACGAACGCTAAAATATTCTGCGCAATAGGCCTTTGCTCATCATCCTTCAGCCGGGGCTTGGCCCACTCAAGATACCAGTCACAAAAATCGTTCCAGAAGAACCGGTAAATAGCCGTAAGCGGCTCATTGTATCTGAAGTTGTCCAGCCCTGATGTTACTTCACCTGCAGTTTTTGCTAATCGGGAGAGAATCCATTTATCGGTAATGTCCATTTTGCCGGCGTCAAATTCGGCTGGGTCAACGCCGTCAAGGTTCATCATTGCAAACCGCGAAGCATTCCAAAGTTTATTGCAGAAATTCCTGCCAATATCAAACTTCGGCGAAGTGTTGACAGTTCGCCCGTCGGGCAGCTCCATCTTTTCAACAGGCATTCTTATATCCTGTGTGTCCGTAGCCATGCTCGCTAATGTAAATCGCATCGCATCGGCGCCGTGGCTGTCGATGGCAACCAGTGGGTCGATTCCATTGCCAAGGCTCTTGGACATCTTTCGCCCCTGACCGTCCTGAATCATCGCGTGGATATATACATCGCCAAACGGAATATCACCCACACAATATTGGCCCATCATCACCATCCGGGAGACCCACAACGTAATAATCTCACGAGCCGTGCAAAGAACATCACCCGGATAGAATGTCTTCATCTCCGGCGTATCGTCCGGCCAGCCCATCGTGCTGAAAGGCCACAGCGCCGAGCTGAACCACGTATCAAGAACGTCCTCATCCTGCGTCCAGCCGTCAGCGGTGAGCTGCTCCTGGATTTCCTCATTTCCAAACTCAACACAGACATATGTTATAACGCCTTCATCGGAATCCATTTGAATGCAACAGGCCTTGTCGGCCAACTTCGAAAGCTCACCTTCCAACAGATGCCCCACACCCGGCTTTGACCAAATCGGTATTCTGTGCCCCCACCAAAGTTGTCTGCTGATTGGCCAGTCGCGAAGCTTCTCGAGCCACGCCTGGTATGTCTTAGCGTATCTTTCGGGAATAAAACGCAGCTTGGCATCCAGCAGGGGCTTCAAAGCTAAACCGGCTAACGAATTAACTGGAACATTCGTCCCTTCTATAAGACCTTCGCCAAATTTGCCCGCCAAATGCTCAATCGGTTTCTTAACGGCAATATACCATTGGTCGGAAAGGTAGGGCTCAATCGGTACGTGACTTCGATAACTGTGCCCGACTTCATGCGAATACTCTCGGACGTCTTCGAGGAGATGTTCTGTTCGGAACCATTCCACTATCGCCTCTCTCGCTTCAAACCGGTCCATGCCCAGAAGGGCCCTTGCCTCGGGAGTATCGGCATCGGTCCAGCCGTACCGGTCGCTTATCGAGCCATCCGGCGCCATTACGTTGACAACTTCCAGGCCGTGCCGCTGCCCGATTTCCCAGTCGTCGGGGTCATGGGCCGGTGTAACCTTCAAAAAACCCGTTGAGAACTTTGCTTTTTCGTCATCGCTGTTCAAATCGGGCAGCACTACGTGCTCGTCGGCGATAATCGGGATCAGCCTTCCGACAATCGGCAGGCGAACCATTTTGCCCAAAAGAAACTCGGCCCGCCGGTCGGATGGGTTCATCGCTACTGCCGTATCGCCCAACATCGTCTCCGGGCGGGTCGTCGCAACTGTCACGTGCTCGATAACTTTGCCTTCAATCTCCACGGCCTCGGCAAGCGGATAGCACAAGTACCAGAAATGCCCTTGTATCGTTTCATGCTCCACTTCATCATCAGCCAACACAGTCTGCGTCGCCGGGTCCCAGTTCACCAGCCTCTTGCCTCTGTATATCAGCCCGTCCTTAAAGAGCTTAAAGAATGCGGCTCTGACCGCCTTTGCACAAACCGCATCCATCGTAAATCGCGTCCGTTTCCAATCGCACGAACAGCCCATCTTCTTCAACTGGTCGATGATTCTGACTTCGTATTCATCCTTCCAATCCTGCACGTGGGCGATAAAGTCGTCCCGCGCAAAATCGGTCCTGCGTTTTCCCTGGTCGGCGAGCAACTGCTTTTCCACAACCGTTTGGGTCGCGATGCCGGCATGGTCGGTGCCGGGCATCCACAGCGTGTTAAATTGCTGCATTCGCCGGAATCGAATCAGAATATCCTGCAGCGTGTTGTTCAATGCGTGCCCGAGGTGCAAAGCCGCTGTTACATTAGGCGGCGGAATAACGATCGTATATTCTCCTTTTTTCCTCCCGCCCTCCGGCCTGGCGTGAAAATAATCACCGCTTAACCAGATGTCACTGGCAAGGGCTTCTATCGCCCTTGGCTCATAGACTTTCGAAAGCTGTTCGCCCATATTTACAACGTCCATTTATCGCAATAAATTAACACAAAAAAAGTCCGGCAAAACAAATCTCTGCCGGACTCTATTTTAAGCAAAATATACCCGTTATGTAAAGGAAGCATTTCGCCCCAAAAAGCGATTTTGCCGGGAAAAGATTTGCGAAACAAAACCTCGCGCAAAATCCGCGGACTTGGCAGAAACGCCGCCTTGGCTATCCGGTTGGCCTAATCCATGCTCATCGTCATCAGGAACTCGGCGTTCGTTTTGCACTTGGCCAATCTGCTCTTAAGCAGCTCCACCGACTCAACCATGTTCATCTCGCTAAGAACTTTCCGCAAACGGTACACAAGTTCCAGTTCCTTGGGTTCAAGCAGCAGTTCTTCCCTTCGGGTCCCGCTCTTGCTGATATCAATTGACGGGAAGGTCCTTCTCTCAACCAGTTTCCTGTCTAAGTGCAGCTCCATATTACCCGTGGCCTTGAACTCTTCGAAAATAACCTCATCCATCTTAGAGCCCGTGTCAACCAGCGCTGTGGCGATAATAGTCAGCGACCCGCCGTGTTCAATATTCCTGGCTGCACCGAAGAACCGCTTGGGCATCTGCATAGCATTAGCATCCACGCCACCGGTGAGAATCTTCCCCGAATGTGGCATCTCCGTATTGTACGCCCGCGCCAATCGGGTAATCGAGTCAAGCAGAATAACCACGTTCTCTCCATATTCGACCATCCGCTTGGCCTTTTCGATTACTATCTCAGCTACCTGGCAGTGACGGGCGGACGGCTCGTCAAACGTCGAACTTATGACTTCAACGTTGTCAGCGGTTTTCCTCTCCATGTCCGTGACTTCTTCAGGACGCTCGTCTATCAGCAGCACCATCATCTTCACGTCAGGATAATTCACACTTATTGCGTTGGCCATCTTCTGCAGCAAAATGGTCTTGCCCGTCCTCGGCGGAGCGACAATTAGTCCACGCTGACCCATGCCGATTGGTGTGGCAATGTCGATGATCCGCATGCTCAACTCTTCCGGCACCGTTTCGAGTATGAGCCTTTCATCGGCGTGCAATGGTACCAGATCACGAAATACCACCTTTTCCAGCAGGTTGTCCGGCTCTTGAAAATTGATTGCCTCAACGCGAAGCAGTGCAAAATATTTCTCGGTCTCCTTCGGCGGACGAATCTGGCCCGCCACGGTATTGCCGCTTCTCAGGCCGAAACGCCTTATCTGTGACGGTGACACGTAAACATCGTCGGCTGAAGACAGATAACTATATTTCGGGCTGCGAAGGAATCCGTACCCGTCCGGCAGAACTTCCAATACACCCTCGCCGTACATCAGCCCGTTTTGCCGAATCCGTTCCTTGAGTATTCTGAAGACCAATTCCTGCTTATTGAGCCCCATGTAGTCCTGAATGCCTTCATCCTTCGCCACCTTGTGCAGTTGGGCCGCATCAAGGTCCTGCAGGTCCTTCAGGTGAAGGTCGCCCTTTTTGATACGCTCGTACTTTTCGTGAATGGATTCCTCGTCTTCCTTCTCCTGGGTTCTCTTGGCGGATACTTCCGCCTGCTTGGCCTCGGATTCAGCTGCCTGCTTTGCTTCTTCCTGCCCCTGCCCTTCTTCGACAGCGACTTCTTCTTTCACAACCTCGTCTTCAGCCTGCTCGGCAGCATCGGCCTTTTTCGAGTTCGTCTTGCGAGTCCGCTTTTTTGTGGTCTTCTCTGAATTGTTTGTAGTTACTGCTTTCGCCATAATCACTCCTTCTGGTCACCGTTCAATTGGTACGGATACGATACTTCCTATTTTGACCCATCATGTCTAACGACAGTTTATGGGAGCAAGAGACTTGTCACTGGGCTGGTTAAATAATGTCAATTACCAGTTGACAATCTCGGATGAGACACCCCGCTACGTCAAATCCTGTTTTTCGCCTATTATGATTGTGAAAATTCGCACGACCTGTTCGGCCGTCGCTGATAAGCCGGAATTGTTATCCACTATATAATCTGCTATTTTCTTCTTCTTGTCCAGAAAAATCTGGAAATTTTCTCGTTTTTTTAACTGTTTTTTTGAAAAATGCCCTTTTTGGGCCGCTCTGCAGGCCCTTATTTGGTCCTCACACTCCACAAAAACCAGTTTGTCACACTCTTTAAGCCAGCCAGCCTCGGCCAGAAGGGGTATATCCAGCACAACCGCCTTTATATCGCTTCGCCTGTTAAATTCCGCTATCAAGTCGGCGCATCTGGACAAAACCTGCGGATGGATTATCCCGTTAATCTTCGCCACCCCCTGCTCGTCCTCAAAGGCCTTTTCGGCCAGTTTTTCCCTCTTAACCAGCCCGGCATCGTCGAAAATTCCCTCGCCAAAGGCCTCTTTGATTTGCTTTTTGATATCGCTGTCTTCAAGAAGTTCATGGGCTATCGCATCGGCATCGATCACACCGCAGCCTAACCGGCCGAATTCGCGGGCGACCGTGCTCTTGCCCGAGCATATCCCGCCCAATATTCCGATTACTGTTTTCTCATCTGCCATATCAACCACAAGCCAATTTACCGACAAAAACCCGCGCAGTCAATATCCCTGTTAAGTGCATGATGCTTGCATTTTTGGCCGGTCGGCTGATTCATTCAGGCCACACAGCGGGGCAGCTTCCCTTCTCAACAACAGCCAAATCTTGGTAGCGAAATGTTTGACCGACGAAGTCGATTCTGGGAATCCTGTAAAAACTATGTTAGAGATGTTGAGTAGTTGCCACGCGAAATTCGCAAATTATTAATGAGCGCAACATTATTCTTTATAGAGACTTAGGGAAATCAGCGATTATAAAGCGGCCCTGAGCGAAAAATTTTCTAAATTCCCCTTGACAGTTAATAACTTTCACTGTAATCTGAATTAAGTAAAAATATATTGGTATGGGGGGGGGAAGCGTGATAGATAAATCTTGGCAATAGTACGAAGGAGTTTGAATTATGGCGAAGATAATCTTACGGGCCGGCAAGGTCGCACTTAAAATAGTCCTTCCTTTGGTAATTCTGGGTTTAATCTTTTATTCCGTGAAAGTGCATGTCCCGGCGCAAGCTGAGGTAGCGACTGGTTTGGAAGAATTAGTAGCGGAGTTTGAAGAGGCTGAAGCTTATCAAGAAGAAGAGCAATATGCCCAAGCCGAGCAGATATATCTTGATATAATCGTACAGCACCCCGGTACCGATGATGCTCTTCTAGCGCAAACGGAACTTGTGATTTTGTATATTAACTGGGACAAACCCGCTGATGCCGATGCGGCTTTAGAGCAGCTTATAAGCAATTTTTCTGAACATCCTGATCTTACGTTATCGCTCGTTGGTATGTCCGGAATCTATCTTGAATTAGATAAGTATGACGAAACTCTCAGCTTAATCATCGAAAACATCTTAAACAACCGAACCGAAAGCGAGGGCCTTATATGGGCACAGACCAGCCTGGTGCAGTTATATATTGCACTACAAGACGACCAGGCCGCACAGGCAGCTTTCGACCGACTA
>SDBT01016476.1_pt1 | contig 11695 bp, 10 predicted proteins | sample 2277101 | NCBI WGS metagenome assembly SDBT01 (sample SAMN10404973, study PRJNA504765) | marine sediment metagenome | isolation source: marine sediment core GS10_PC15, 103 cmbsf | place: Arctic Ocean: Southern Knipovich Ridge | collected 2010
TATTTTCTGTGTGTATAACTCAGCAGAAATTAAATAATGGGGCTGATTTTACTGATTGTTGATTTAATTTCTGATAGAATTAAAAAATCAGTAGGATTTTTGGATTTTACTGCGGAAAGTAAGTTCTATGCTGTCTCAGCCGATGAGCCTGCAGGGAAACCGATAAAGGACTGCAAACTTATTCCGGTAAAACTTACCCTGTATAGCCACATGGATAGAAAGGTAAGAGACAAACTGGGTGTTGTAGCCTTAAGGGAGTATATGGCTAAAAGGCTTGCCAGAGAAGCATACCAGCAGGGAGGTCTTCTTTCCCAGACAGATCTTGCAGATGTCCTGATTTTAGACCGGTCCACGGTAAAAAGGATTGTGGCAAGGATAAAGAAAAAAGGAGAGGCCATCCCTACCAGGGGCGAGATAAAAGATATTGGACCGGGACTTTCACACAAGGCCAGGATAGTGGAGTTTCTTTTAAAAAGATACCAGCCCACAGAGGTGGCTTTTAAGACAAAGCATAGTATTGGTTCAATAACAAGGTACTTTGAAAACTTCATAAAAGTGGCATATCTTTATGATGAGGGTTTTGATACTCTAAAGATCCGCCATCTTTCAGGCATCTCAGAGAAGGTTGTCGGCGAATATATAGAGCTTTATACCAGGTTTAGAAAAAAACCCTTCTACGCAGACACCATAGAGGAGATAAAGGGCTATATAGGCACTAAAAAGGGGGGATCTCAATGAGCATAAACAAACAGATATACGGCCCCCTGCAGACAAAGACGCTGGAAAACAACCTTATCCTTTACCTTATTGAAAATTACGGCTATATGAGCAAGCCAAAGATAGCAGAAGCCCTGATAGGAGATATCCTCTCGATATGCAATAGCTTTAAAATGGACTCTTCATCCCTTGAGACGGGGCAGATGCTCTGGCCGGCAGTACTTATAAGTGAAAAGCATGGAAATGGAAAGACCCTTGCCAGAACAAGAACAAAAAATGTAGTCCTTTCAGTAGTGGCGGATCAGGATATTAAAGACTATAGCGAAGGTCTTAAGCCAAAGGAGATCCTTGCCAAAAGAATAGCCAGGATAGCAGCTGAAGCATACAGTCAGGGAGCTCTTCTTGCTCAGGTTGATATTGCCCTGATATTTAATATAACCCAGCCAAGAGTGTCACAGCTTGTAGCAGAATATCAAAACCAGACAGAAAAGATGCTGCCCCTTCGAGGAGTGGTCCATGATATTGGAAGATCGATAACCCATAAGGTAAAGATAATCAAGATGCATGTATCTAACTATTCTACCAAAGATATTGCCAGGTCTACCTCCCGTGCTTCTTCATCGGTGGATAGGTATATAAGGTTTTCAGAGGATAAAGATGCTTTACGTAAAAGGTATGGCCTTAGCTGAGATAGCCTACATCACCTCGCTATCTGAAAACCTTGTTAGTGAATATATCAAAATTGTCAAAGAGAAAATGTTAAAAAAATAAATTTTATAGTATATTTTATAGAGACCTAGGGGCATTTGCCCCGATTAATTTATATAAAACTGCAACAGTATTGATGATCTTAATTCATCGTTTCATGTTGTTAAAGAGTTAGATAAGAAGGATTTGAAGAAATTTATGAGAATAGATAATAAATTATTAGTGATTAAACCTCCCTATAGTGCATACCCGGTAGGTTTTGCTTACGTTCTTGCATGCTTGGAAAAAAACAATATAAAATATGATTTTATTGATACCGAAACCAGTTCTGTTGATATATTTAAAAACATGAGGAAGATTCTAAGCGATAATAACTATTTTGCAGTTGCTACAGGGGGGTTGATAGGATTTTATAGATATTTTCAACAACTAAAAAACCTAGTTTATAAATATCGTCCTGATATAGCGTTTATTCTTGGAGGAAATATAACAAAAGATTCTGGTGATAGTTTGCTTTTTAATAAAATCGGTATTGATTTCGGTGTTATAGGCGAAGCCGAAACTTCACTCCCGGAATTGATTCATGCTATTAAAAACCAAGAAGGAGAGGAAAGTTATAGTAAACTGCCGGGCATTATATATAAAAATTATAAGGGTAATATAATTAAAATTCAGCCGTTACGACTGAATTTAAAAACTGAAAATATAATGCCAGCATGGCATAATTTTAATATTGAGTATTACATAAAAGCATCAGGCGCTCCTTTTATGGGCAATAATCTTAAATTTATGCCGGTTCTGACAGGAAGAGGTTGCATAGGAAGGTGTTCGTTTTGCTCTCCTTCAATTGGTGGTTTCAGGAAAAGACCTATTGAACATGTCCTTAATGAAATAGAATATATTAATTCGAAATATGATTTTGAATTAATTATGTTTTATAATGAAATGTTTTATCCGACTGCTAATGAAATTAAAGAGTTTTGTAACCAATATAAATTATTAATAAATAAAAAACCATGGATAGCGCAGTTACGTGTAGATTCAAATTCTGACGAGGGAACATTATTACAGATGAAAGATGCCGGTTGTATTATAGTTAGTGCAGGTATTGAAAGTGGTTCAGACAATGTACTCAAGTTTATGAACAAGAATATAACTTCACTGCAGATAAAATCTTTTTTCAGAAATGCCAGAGAAGCCAAGTTACCGGCAAATGGGACATTTATTGTTGGACATGAGGGTGAAGGGGAAGAGGATCTAAAAAAGACAATTGATTTTGTCATAGATGAAGAAATTAATACAGATGGATCTTTAATATATGTCTATCCTGGAACCGCTATCTATGATAATGCAATAAAAAAAGGGCTGATAAAAAATGAAATGGAGCATTTGGAAAAAGTAACAAAGATTACAACAGGTCTATTTGTCCCTAATGTTAAGGAGAATTTCTTAAATATCAGTGATATACCGGATGATCAATTCTTTAAAATAGCAACCAGAGAAGTGAGAAGATATAATACGTTTTTATTTCATCGTTATCCTGTTAAAAATCTTGAGTGTAGAGTAATGAATAAAGGAATGAAAATATTAATGATGATGAAGGGCAACTGTTGTGAATGTGGATCTAAAGTCAGTTATGAATTTAATATATTTAGAGGATTAAAATATAAAGGATTTCTTGGTCAAGGTATAAGTGATCGACTTGTATGTCAGAAGTGTTTTGAGCGTTTGTCTTATAATATTTATAATTGTAGTAAAAATATAAAACTTAAAGAATATTTCATTTCATTAAAGGAAAAGTTTAAAAATCTGGAAAAAATTATAATTTGTGGAATAAATGATGATGCTATGCTTTTAATGCGCATTAACTTATTTGATATAGATTACAACAGGATATCTGGCTTCCTGGACTTAAAAAAACGGTATAAAGATAAATATTATATAAATTATCCTGTATTTAATATTAATAATTTTTTGGATTATGTGCCTGACGGAATTGTTATTATGGATTATGCAGGTAACGATGAAAAAATTATTAAAAATTATTATAGAAGAAAAAATGATTCAAAACTCCCTGAGTTTATTTACCTTTTTGATAAAAATACATACGACATGCTAAGGAAGAAAAGTAAATTTAGTATGCTTTTATTAAATATTTTTACCCGGGATTTTTATTTTCAATTCAAACATTTCGGTGGAATTAAAATCAAACAATTTTTAGCTAAGCTTTTTTGAAAAAGAATTATGAATAAGATTATGGAAAAGATAAAAAAGTGTCTATGAAAGCAAAAGCAGCAGTATTATATGAACAAAATAAACAGTTAATAACCGAAGAAATTACTATGCCAGAACTAATGGAGGGACAGGTATTGGTAAAAATAATTTCCACAGGAATATGCCGTACCCAAATTAACGAAATAAAAGGAGAAAAAGGACCGGATAAGTTTTTACCGCATACTATTGGTCATGAAGGAGCAGGGATTGTTCATAAAGTTGGGAAGAATGTAAAAAAAGTAAAGGCAGGAGATCATGTTGTGCTTACATGGATAAAAGGAATTGGCATGGACATTCCATCTTCTAAATATAAAAATAATAATAATATTGTGGTAAACTCCGGTGCAATTTCAACTTTTATGGAGTATGCTGTTATATCTGAAAATCGACTGGTAGGTATACCTGATGATATGCCTTTTAATGAAGCGGCGCTTCTTGGCTGTGCTATTCCTACGGGGGCAGGTATTATTAAGAATAGTATAAATCTAAAAAAAGATAATTCTGTTTCTATATTTGGAATTGGTGGAATTGGTGCAAGTGCATTGCTTTATGCCTCTGCCATCGGGTGTTCAAAAATAATTGCAATTGATGTTAATGAAAAAAAACTTAAATTTGCAATGGATATAGGTGCTACACAGACAATAAATTTAAAAACGGAAGATGTAGTTTCAAGAATAAAGGAAATTTCAGACAATGATGGTACGGATTATACAGTTGAATGTTCAGGCAAAAAAGAAGCCATGGAAGCAGCATTTGCTTCAATAAATAATAACGGAGCTGCAGTTATAGCAGGTAACTTAAAATATGATGAGAAAATATCGATAAATCCTTTTGACCTTATTTTAGGTAAGAAAATAATAGGTACATGGGGTGGTGAGACGAAACCTGATATAGATATACCATTATATGTAAAAATGTTTTTATCAGGGAAATTAAAATTAGATAAACTAATATCCCATAGATTCAGGCTTGAGGAAATAAATGAAGCAATAAAGCTTATTGAAAAAGGTGATGTGGTGAGAGCTATAATTGAATTCCGATAACATTATTTGAAAATAAAATGAAAAATATTTTAAAAAAGAATAAATCAATTCTAAAAATGTATAGCAGAGTTAAGAATTACTTAAAATTTTTTCTTAACCTGTTAAGACTTTTTTTCTCTTCAACAAAATATAACAAAAAACACATACTAGGAATTTATGATTTAAAAACTCTCCCATGGTCTGTAGGGGATCCTTTAATATTTACTGAAAAATTGAATATATTGAAGATTATACACAATGCAGACATGATAGATATTTGTATAATATATGATAAGGAAAACCCTACAGGTATCCGTAAAGATTCCAAAATTAAAGTGAACAATGCAAAAGATTATATGATGGATATTTTGCCATTATTTAATACATCCACTTATTTAGGTTCAGTTTTTCAATTTAATTCCCGTAAAGAATTCAATGATTTCCTAAAAAATAACATATATAAATATGATTTATTTCCAACTTTAAGACAGCATTTAGATGAAAGCTATAATTTTGTTGGACAAGATATTGTTATTTTGAAAGAGTTGGAAAACTTTTATAAAAAGTATGGTTATATCCCTTTTTTAAGAATTGGGGAGAGATATAGATATTGGGCTAACTCGTTTTATCTGCACTATTTACCTGGAAATACAGTTCCAGTAGTTTTATCTTTAAGGCAGCCTCTTAATATAGTTAAATCTATAAGAAATGCTGATCCAAGAGTATGGTTTGCCTTTATAGATAGGTGTAAAGTTGTTTATGATGATATAGTTTTTGTAGTTGTGGGAACACGAGAAGAGATATTTCAAGGTTTAAGGGAACGATCTAATGTAATTATAGCAAGAGATTATGGAACTTCCATAATAGAGAATTTAGCTCTTATAAAATCGTCATATTGCTACTTGGGTACGACTTCTGGACCTACTGTAATTGCACTATTTAGCAATCTCCCATATTTATTATTTCAATGGCCAGAAATTGAAAAATATGGTCTATCTGAAGGAAATAATTTCTCTTTTGCAACAGATAATCAAAAAGTATTTAGCACTGATGTTCCAGTAACACATGAGTTGCTTTTTAATGAGTTCAGTAAACTTTATGAGAGACTGGATAAAAAACATTGGAAGGAATCAATAAAATTATGACCTAAGATAGGTGAGCTTTTTATTAGAAAGTATTTAAGTAAAAAATTATTTAGGCCTCTAAAACAGATCAAAAAAATGAATTATTATACGGAAATAACAAAATGATATATAATTATCTCTTTACAAGTTTGAATAAAAAAATAATATCAGCCCAGAAGAGTTGTAGAAATGAATTCAAAAGAAATCAAAATATTGTTATGTAATATTGTACTTCGTAATGAATATGATCCTTTTCCTCCTGTAGCATGCACAAGCCTGTGCAATATTTTAAGAAAGTCAGGATATAATCCTGTATTTTATGATATTGATGCCCGGCGGCCGTCTTTTGATCAGCTTTCCGAATATTTCAAGAATAAACAATATGATATCGTAGGAATTAGTGCTGTAACATCTACGGGATATGACTATACAAAAAAACTTTCAAAAATTATAAAAAAAGTTTCTCCCAAAACGCAAATAATACTTGGTGGAAATTTGGCTTCTGGCTGTGGAATTATACTTAACAAATGCCCAATAGATATTTGTGTTATTGGAGAGGGTGAAAAGGTTTTATTAAATCTTGTAAAACATTGGGAAAAATATGGCGTTTTTAAGTCAGATAATGAAGAATTATATAAAATAAGAGGTCTGGCTTTTTTAGATGATGACGGGAAATGTATAGTTACACCAAAAGAATCGCAACTTGCTGCAGACGAAATAGAACAACCGGATTATGATATGATAGCAGAATTTTCCGATGTGAATAAATATTTACTTGACCCTCTTGATAAACATGATTTTTTAATTGATCCCCGAAGTTTTGAGCCACACAGGAAGGGCAAGAAAATAGCTCAAATAGTTACTTCAAAGGGATGTGTAAATACATGCACTTTTTGCCATAGATGGATTAAAGGTTATAGAGTTATTCCAGTAGATAAAGTAATAAATTATATTAAATATCTTAAAGATAAATATAATGTAGGCTTTCTTGTAATACAGGCTGAATGCTTCGGGGAAAACATTCATTGGGTTGAAGATTTTATAAGATTAATAAAACCATTGGATGTACTTTTTATTGTTGGAGGGGCAAGAGTATCAATAGTAAAAAAAGACAAAACAATTATTAGAAGATTAAAAGAGGTTGGCATGACTGCGCTATATTACGGGATAGAGAGCGGTAGTGATAAGATATTAAAGATAATGGAAAAAAATGCAACAGTAGATGAAAACGTAGAGGCTATGAAAGTTTGTGCTGAAGCTGGGGTTTTTACAACTATACAATTAGTGATTGGAATGCCTGGAGAAAATAAACAGACTATTAACGAGACTATAGATTTTGTTATTAAAAACACAAGAGATCTTCCTTATTTACTATCTTTAAGTGTTAATTATTTGCAGTCACTACCAGGAACACCTACGTATGAATATTTACGTTATCATAGGTTTTTTGGAAATAGTATAGAAGAAGAAGAAAATTATTTGCTAAAGGTTTCCGATAAAAATGCCAGTGATTTTTATCAATATGTTAATGTTTCTGAAGAACCTCTTTCAGTTGTAAAAGTTTGGGGGATTAAGATTGTTATTTTAAGCAGAATAGGGTGGTTAAAAAATCATAATTGGCAGCTTAAAACGGATATGGATTTGAAGAGCTTTAAGAGTATCAGATCATATTTAAAGTCAAAATCAATTACTTATAAACTTATAGATTATATGGGGGATTCTTTTTGGAATATGCTGGTTTTAAAATATAAGTTTTCAATTTACGGTTTTTGGAAAGCATTACTTATAATTTTAAAAATAAGTAAAGAAAATGATAGAGCTCGCTTTAAAATAAAAGCTCTATCTTTAAGAGAAATACTTAAATTGGACAAAGTTGATAATATTTCCCATACTAAAAATATTACATATATGGCAACAGGAGAGCTTATAGAGAAATGAAGAAAATACGGTTGTCAAAATCTATTGTCGGATCTAAAGAAAAAAAAGCTTTAGCCAAGGTTATTAATGATAGCTATCTTGGGATGGGGGTATACGTTAAGGAGTTTGAAGAAAAGCTCAAAAAATACTTGAGTGCTAAGAATGCAGTTTGCGTAAATTCCGGTACTGCAGCACTTCATCTTGCTTTGATGGGATTAGAGCTTCAACCAGAAGACGAGGTTTTAGTCCAGTCTTTAACATTTGTGTCAACATTTCAGGCAATAACTGCTGCAGGATTAAAACCGATACCTTGTGAAATAATTCCTGAAACCTGCACAATTGACTTAAATGACGCAGAGAAAAAAATATCTTCCAGAACCAGAGTTATAATGCCAGTGCATTACGCTTCACAAATGGGAGATTTAGAGGGCATATATTCTTTCGCAAGAAAACATAATTTGCGGGTAGTAGAGGATGCTGCGCATGCATTCGGATGTATTTATAAGGACATGAAAATCGGGTCTTTCGGTGATATAATATGTTTTAGTTTTGACGGTATTAAAAATATTACCACCGGAGAAGGTGGTCTAATTGTAACAAATGATGACAAAGTGTTTCAATTCGCTGTTGATGCAAGGTTGTTGGGAGTACAAAAAGATACAGAAAAAAGATATTTAGGTCGAAGAAGTTGGGAGTTTGATGTTTTACATCAAGGATACAGATACCATATGAGTAATTTATTTGCAGCTATTGGTCTTATTCAGCTTGAAAGATTGGAAAAAGAATTTAAACCCCAAAGACAGCTCTTAGCAAAAAATTATCAGAAAAGATTAAAAAACATAAAAGATCTTGAATTATTTTATTGCAATTATGATAATATAATACCTCATATTTTTCCAATAAAAGTAAAAAATGGTAGAAGAGATATTCTTAAAGATTATCTAATTGAAAAAAATATTGAGTGCGGAGTTCATTATTTCCCTAACCACTTGTTATCATATTTTAACAAAGAACAATGGAAGCTGCCTATTACTGAAAATGTTTATAAAGAGCTATTATCTATTCCGCTTCATCCTGATATAACTTTAGATCAGCAAAAATATATAATTAAAGAAATAAATTATTTATTAGGAGAGGTTAAGTGAAAACAGTAATTCTAGCAGGCGGGCAGGGCACACGGTTAAGTGAGGAAACAATAATAAAACCTAAGCCCATGATTGAGATTGGTGGTCACCCCATATTGATGCACATAATGAATATTTATGCATTTTATGGATTAAAAGAGTTTGTTATTGCTCTGGGGTATAAAGGTGAAATAGTAAAAGAGTACTTTTTAAATCATTATTATAAAGTACGTGATATAACTATTAATCTTAAAACAGGAAAAGTAGAAATAAAAAATGATAGAGGAATAGACCGGATTGTCCATCTTGTAGATACCGGAAAGGCTACACTAACCGGAGGTAGATTAGCGAGATTAAAAAATATCTTAGACAAAGAGACTTTCATGTTAACTTATGGAGATGGGGTAGCAAATATTGATATAAAAAACTTGCTTAAATTCCATAAATCACACGGTAATATAGCCACAGTAACTGCTGTACGCCCGGTTGCAAGGTTTGGAGGGATTAGTCTTAAAGGTGATAAAGTAGAAGATTTTAAAGAAAAACCTCAAACTATAGAAGGCTGGATAAACGGCGGATTTTTTATTTTTGAACCAGAAATATTTAATTATTTAAAAGGCGATGAAACAGTTCTGGAAGGTGAGCCAATGGAAAATCTTGTAAAAGACGGTCAATTAATGGCTTTTAAACATGAGGGATTTTGGCAATGCATGGATACCATGCGTGATAAACAACTGCTCGAAAATCTTTGGGAATCAAAAAAGGCATCCTGGAAAGTTTGGGACAATTAAATAAAATGAAGTTTATTTTTTTTACATCATCTTATTCTTGTAAAGTGAAAATTAAAAAGGAAAGACGGCATAAGTGATTAATTATTTTGGAGGCATATATAGAGATAAAAAAATTTTAATAACTGGCCATACAGGTTTTAAAGGTTCATGGTTAACTATTTGGTTACTATCTTTAGGGGCTAAAGTTACAGGTTATTCTTTGTATTTGCCTTCGGAACCATCTAATTTTAAAGTTTGTAAACTAGAAAAAAAAATAGAACATATTGAAGGCGATGTTCGTGATTTTGATAAAATGTTACAAGTATTTAAGCAAATTAAACCAGAAATTGTATTTCACTTAGCTGCTCAACCAATAGTAAAGAAATCTTTTGAAGATCCAAAAACTACTTTTGATACAAATATTACAGGCACTGTGAATATTCTTGAATGCATAAGAAATACTCCAAGTATAAGATCAACTATAATAATTACAAGTGATAAATGTTATAAAAATCAAGAGTGTATAAAAGGTTATAAGGAAACAGATATTTTAGGAGGGGACGATCCATATAGTGCATCAAAAGCATGTGCGGAAATAGTGGCACATTCATATATTAAGAGTTTTTTCAAGGAAGAAGTTTCTTCGAAAATCAGTACAGCAAGGGCGGGAAATGTAATAGGAGGCGGAGACTGGGCTTCTGATAGGATAGTTCCCGATTGTATAAGGTCATTTTCAAATAATGAAAAAGCAATAATTAGAAATCCAGACTCAACAAGGCCATGGCAGCATGTTTTGGAACCGTTGAGCGGTTATTTACTATTAGGTTCTAAACTATTTAATTCTCCAATTTTACATACAGAATCATTTAATTTTGGTCCTAAAGATAATGAGAATAAGACTGTAAAAGAAGTGGTAGAAAAATTGGCGTATTATTGGAGAAATGGAGAATGGAAGATTGATAAAAACAAAAAATTTGGTAAGGAAACAAATTTACTTAGACTCTCTTGCAAGAAAGCATTAAATCTTTTGAAATGGCGTACTGTTTTATCATTTGATTCAACAATAAAAATGACTGCTGATTGGTATAATATATATTATAAAGATAGATGTAATATGCTTAATTTTAGCTTAGAACAAATTAATGAATATTCAAAAAAAGCACTGAAACAAAAAGCTGCTTGGATAAGGACCATAGAATGATAGAAGGAGTTTTCTTAGAACCATTGAAACAGATAATTGATAATAGAGGCAAAGTATTGCATATGCTCCGTGCTGATTCAAAACTATTTAAAAAATTTGGAGAGATATATTTCTCTTTAGTTAATACTGAAGCTGTTAAAGCTTGGAAAAATCACAAATTATCCACACAACTTCTTGCTGTACCAATTGGAGAAATATTATTAGTTCTTTATGATAACCGTGAGACTTCAAAAACAAAAGGAGAAATACAAATAATAAATATAGGTGAGAGTAATTATAAATTAGTCAGTATTCCTCCCTTGGTTTGGTACGGTTTTAAAGGAATTTCTAAAAATGCAGCATTAATAGCAAATTGTACAGATATACCTCATGATCCTTTAGAATCGGAAAGAACAGATATTAATAATGAAAACATACCGTATGTTTGGTAGGAGAGACGGTCTATTTGCTAAAGGAGAAATAAATGAATGTTATGCTTATTAACCCACCATGGTACACTTTATTTGGTAGTAGTTCGTTTGGTATCTCTTTGGGATTACTTTATATTGGAGCTTTTTTAAAAACAGCTGGATTAAATATAAAACTTTATGATGCTGACTTAGTAATTAATCCCGATTATACAACATGGACGCAAGCAGCAATGAGAAAAAAAACAAATGAATACATTGAATCATTGGGAAACGAAGATCACATTTTATGGCAAAAAATAGAAAAAGAAATACTTAGTTATAATCCAGATGTTATTGGGATATCCTGTGTAACCCCAACGTTTAATTCAGGTTTGTTGATAGCACAAATAGCAAAAAGAATTAAGCCTGAAGTTAAGATAATATTTGGA
>SDBT01016477.1_pt1 | contig 11695 bp, 8 predicted proteins | sample 2277101 | NCBI WGS metagenome assembly SDBT01 (sample SAMN10404973, study PRJNA504765) | marine sediment metagenome | isolation source: marine sediment core GS10_PC15, 103 cmbsf | place: Arctic Ocean: Southern Knipovich Ridge | collected 2010
CGCTGTTGCTGCAGTTGTAATTGCACTCGTTGCAGCAATGATTTGGGCAGTAATTAACCATAAACAATTACTTTCTATTATTTTTACATCATTTGTATTAATTGTGATTGGCTATTCTACCTATACAATGGTTTTCATTCGTTCTAATCAAAATCCGTCAATTGATGTGGGGGAACCGAATACGACTCAATCGGCAATTGCTTATTTGGAACGTGAGCAATACGGTAGGGTATATCAACTTCCGCGCAAATATGATGGCTTGCCGCCAAAATATGAGGTAGTTGGTAAACCGGCTTTTGGACAGGAGTATTCTTCATCACAAAATCAAACTTATCGATTCTATAATAGGGGAAAACAGTGGCAGTTTTTTGTTAGCTATCAAGTAAAAAAGATGTATTGGCGCTATTTTTTATGGCAATTTGCAGGACGTGGTCCATCAATTGATTCAGGTGTCATAGCATTTGGCGCGAATACTTCTCAAGATGGTGTACAATGGATGCAATTTGGTGTACCGCTCGCATTTTTACTTGGACTTGGCGGTATGTATTTTCATTTTCAGCGTGATAAAAAAGCTGCTTTCAGTATCTTGACTTTATTTTTTATTACCGGTTTAGCCCTGATTATGTATCTGAATCAGGATAATCCTCAACCGCGTGAACGGGACTATTCCTATGTTGGTAGTTTTCTAGCGTTTTCGATTTGGATTGGTATCGGAGCCGCTGCAATTGCCGAAAAAACTTTTAAATATATTAAAGAAAAAGAATTGGCTACACGCATCGCAGGAGCTGCGATAATTTTACAGATCCTGCTGATTCCGGTAGTTATGCTTTTTGCCAATTATCATCAACACAATCGAAGTGGTAATTATGTCGCCTGGGACATGGCGTATAATATGCTGCAAACATGTGAACCTAATGCTATATTGTTCACCAATGGAGATAACGATACATATCCATTGTGGTATTTGCAGGAAGTAGAGGGTGTTCGAAAAGATATTACTGTAGCAAATTTGAGTTTGTTAAATACACCATGGTACATTAAACAATTGCGCGATTCACGACCAATCGGGGAACGTTTTATAAAATTAACCGATCCACAAATTGATGAACTTTCTTACGGTTTACAAGCCTGGCAAGAGCAAAAAGTAAGAATTCCTGTCGATAATAATGCTTTAAATCCGGATGGTTATATTGAATGGAATTTAAAACCAACTTACGCAGGGCAAGCTCTTAAAACTCAAGATTTGATGGTACTAAGAATTATTAATGATGCAAAATGGAGATATCCAATTTATTTTGCAGTCACAGTCGGAATTGAAAATAGAATTGGTTTGGAAGATTATTTGGGAATGGAGGGGCTGGCTTTCCGCTTAAATAGTCGTAAAATATCTTTAGTTGATAAAGATAAAATGGCCGCCAATTTAATGAATGATATCGGTGATATTACCTGGTCAAAAGAGTTTATTCCGTCATCATTTGTTAAAAGTATAGCAGATCCAAATAAAACAGGTTGGTCAAGAGATTTCCAAACAGGTTATCTATTTAGAAATTTGGGAAATAAAGATGTTTATTATAGCAACCAAATTATTAGGCTAATGCAAAATTATAGAAGCGGTTATTTGCAGTTAGCGGTTGTTTATTATTTTGAATACCAAGAAATGCTCAATGATTCTAGCAACAGACCGGAGGAAATTGAAACAGCACGACAGAAAGTACTGACCGTATTGCAAAAGATGGATAAAAATTTACCGCAAGAAACCATACCAATGATAAGTAATGACCACTATTTTCAAATTGGACATCTCTATAGCAGAATAGGTGAAAAAGATGTTTTTAGGTCAATTTTGGAAGATCTAAATAAACGTAAAAATGTCTCAGTTGAAGAAAAACTAAAATTTGGACATGCTTACATACAAGAACTAAATGATATTAATAAAGCTGTAGATATCTTTAGGGGATTGTATGATAGTTATATTGATATTGAAGACCTGGTTAGAGCAAAAGGAATAAAAAGAGCGGGATTAACGCAAGCATCTTGGAATAGATGGCAAGGACTGTATTCCGAAATAGTTTCATCTTTAGTGCTAACATATCGGTCTTCAGAATCGTGGGAACCGATGGAGTCAGTTTTAAATGATTGGTTGGTTAGAAACCCGAATGATGTAAATGCAGTAGAAATGTTAAAAGATGCCCGAAAAAATATTCCTTCAAATAGTTCAGATAGCATAAATGTGGAATCAATTTTTAATTAGCTGATACATAAAAAATGCGACCATTGGTCTCAATAATAATCCCACATTGGAATGGTATTAATATAATTACTGAATGCCTTGATTCGCTTAAAAAGATAACCTATCCTAATTTTGAAATTATTGTCACAGATAACAACTCTTCCGACGATAGCGTTAATCACATTAGGAAAAATTTTCCTGAAGTTATTATTTTTGAAAATGAACGAAATGAGGGTTATGCCGGAGGATGTAATCGGGGCTCTGAAATTGCTAAGGGAGAGTATTTACTATTCCTGAATAACGACACAATACACCAACCAAATTGGATTGAACCGCTAGTTAGTTTATTAAAAGAAAATCCACAAATTGCGGCTGTACAGCCAAAATTATTAAATTATTATCAAAAAAACTTATTTGATTATGCCGGTGCCGCCGGTGGAATGATGGATATTTTTATTTTCCCGTTTGCCCGTGGCAGGATTTTTAACGAACAAGAAATTGACTCAAATCAGTATGATTTTAAAAAAGAGATATTTTGGTCGTCCGGGACTGCTTTTTTAGTCCGAAGAACTGCGTTTGATAAAGCCGGTAAGTTTGATGAATTATTTTTTGCTCACATGGAAGAAATTGATCTATGTTGGAAATTTCATTTATTAGGTTTTAATGTTTGGAGTGAACCAAGTAGTGTAATTTATCATAAAAATGCGGTTTCTCTACCGATGTACACCGAGAAGAAATATTACTTAAATCATCGTAATTCGCTTATTATGTTACTGTCAAACTATTCTTTACCTTTAGCTATTTATGTATTTCCGATTAGGTGGGCTTTAGATATAGTTGCAATAATCTATGCCACATTCAAGGGAGATTGGAAACATATAAAAGGCATTGCCAAAGCCCATGCTTGGATAGTATTTCATCCTAGAAAATTATTTAATAAGCGAATGAGGGTCAAAGCTATCCGCAAGGTAAAAGATAAAACTATCCTAAAAAAAATGTACAGTGGCAGTATCGTGTTTGCACACTATATATTAAGGAAAAACCGTTATTCAGACCTTACTGGTAAACCACGCTCATAGATTTTTTTATTGTCGGCATCTAATACTATCAAATCTTTAAGAATTGAATCTAATCGTAAAATCGAAAGAATTTCGGTCAGTTTCTCAGCATGTCCGTCCATAAACAACATGGTATAATGATCGCGTGGCGTTTGACTGTGAGCTTCATCGAGCCCGGCAATCATTTTATGAAACTGTTCGGTAGCGGACTCTAATTTGCCATATTCAAATAATTCTATACCATAATAGGTTGCCAAACGGACTTTGCGTAATCCGTGATTACTGCTCAAGAGGTATTCAGTTCGTATTCTTTTAGTCCATCCTCGCGGATAATCCGATGCTGCGCCACGTATCGCTATTGCTCTAGCAATTTCGTAAAAGCGATTTCCACCTCTTGGTTCATAAGTATCTGCCTCTCCGGCAAGAATAATATTAGCATAAAATGCTAAAAAACTCGATAAGGGATCAAACAGAACCGCATCATAATACAACGAACCGCTTTCATTATAGGTAAACTGAAATGATTTATCAAAATAACGTTGATCAATACCGTTCGAGAACAAAGCTTGTGAGAGATATAATAGCGCTGATCCTTTAGACGATGTGCCCTCGAACTCTATATGAACATGAAGTGGTATTTCCAAGTCACTGTATTCCTCATCCCACACAGTATTTTGGAAAAACCGTTTGATTTCATCTTTTAGTAGTAAAAGCTGTTGGCGGTCTCCATTGCGTAAAAGGCGGTCATCAAAAGAAACGTCTACAGCACCAAATTGTCCGAATGAAAAACTTGAAATAATAATGGTTGTAATAAAGATGCGAAGCATGGAAGCTTTGTTCATAACCATTAAATGTAAAGTTTAATATAATTGTTTAGCAAGCGAAAGAAAATTATTTAAATCATACATTTCTACTAAACCTGTATCTAATTGTTTCAACGATATAGGACTAATATGTAATTTTTAAGTCATTTTTGAAAAACTAAATAATTAATTAAGGAAATAAAATGAAATCCAATTCTAAAGTTGCTGATTTAGCCGGACCCGGTATTAGTACTTACGAAGAAGTCGAAAAGATTTTACCTAACGATTATTCACCCCTGCAGACACCAATGGAGAGAATGAAAGCCCTATATATGATCAAAGATTATATTGAAAAGGGCTTAGCGGATGCACTAAATCTGCAGTTGGTTCAAGTACCTCTGATTGTGAGCAAGGATAGCGGCGTGAACGATATGCTTGACCGTGATGGGTCACGTACTCCTATTGAATTCCCTGCCGGACTCGGTTTAGATAAACGTATTGAAGCACAGGTTGTACAAGCAGCAACTAAATGGAAGCGCCTTGCCTTAAAACAATTTGATTGCAAGCCCGGAGAAGGTATCAATACTGATATGCGAGCCGTGCGAAAAGATTACTTTTTAGATCATGATCACAGTTCCTATGTTGATCAATGGGATTGGGAACAGGTAATTACAGCCGACCAAAGGAATCTAGATTATTTAACTTATGTTGTAAAAAAGATTTGGAAAGTAATTTATGGAGCAGGACAATTTATTAAACAGGAATTCCCGGAATTAAATAACAATAAATATCCGGATATTCCAGAAGAATTGACATTTATTCATGCCGAAGAAATACTCGAAATGTATCCTGATCTACCGCGCAAACAGCGCGAGACCAAGATCATTCAAGAATATCCCGCAGTGTTTATTTACGGTATCGGATGGGTACTTAAAGATGGCTATCCGCATGAAATGCGTGCTGCCGATTATGATGATTGGGTTACACCAACAGTTTCCGCAAAGGGTGAACCAATGCACGGACTGAATGGTGATATCCTTGTTTGGAATCCGGTTACTAAACGCCGTCATGAATTAACATCCATGGGAATAAGAGTTACTAAGGAAACTTTGGTACAACAAATGGAAATTGCCGGATTGGAAGAGAACCTTAAACTTCCATATCATCAAGCAATCCTTAATGATGAAATTCCATTAAGTATTGGTGGTGGTATTGGTCAGGCACGTACCTATATGTATTTACTGAGAACAGCTCATCTTGGTGAAGTAACAGTAACAATTTGGCCGCAACAGCTTAAAGATATTTGTGTTAAAAAGAATATCTATGTTTTAGAATAATTCTCAGTTTAAAAACGATTGTGAAATCAAGGAACGATGAATTTTGTTCCTTGATTTTTTTAGTGCATAATGTTTAAAAATATGGCATGAAGTGGATTACGTGTTATAGTGTGTTATTTTAATTTTTTATCCAGTTCTCAATTTTCTTCATTATCTCGGCATTAATTTCATGCCCCCCTTCAAATTCAAATAGAATTAGATCATAACCAAATTTTGTAAATAGTTCCCTTGTCTGATACGCACATTCAATATCTATGATTTCATCAGATTTGCCATGCGCAATAAAGACTTTTAAATTGTTAGCAGATTGGACGGATTTTCTTGCAGGCCATTCGATTTCAAAAAAATCTACCCACGGAGACCACACAGATACATATAAAGGAGGTCCGGAAAGGATTATCATTCCACTTAAAAGTTCAAAGTTATTTATTCCCGCTATTTGTGCAATAATTGACCCTTGAGAAAATCCCATTAAATACACATCCTTAATTTTGTATTTTTCTGTTAATGATTGTATCAGGTTTTCAATGTATTTAGATGTAAGTTTTAGGGCTTTCGCCATGATCTTTAAATCCCCAGTTGGCCAAGCTGACCAATCATAGCCAATTTTATCTTCCAGCAACCATTTATAGGGTGCTTGGGGAGTAGCCATAATAAATTGTGGATTTTCAAAATGTTTCCATATGTTCATAAAGGTTTCGTACGAACTACCACCTCCATGTAAACTAATTACTAATGGAAAAGGTTTGTCCGGATTATAATCATCTGGGAACTGTAAATTGCATTCTAAAAGTATTGGACTTTCAAAATAAAGTGATTCTAATTTTATATTGGTTAATTTAGTTTCCTGACCTTGTATAAAATGAGTATTACAACAGAAAAGTAAAATTAAAGTTACTATTGGAATATTTTTTAATGCCTTCATTTTAATACCTCCATTCAAGCATTGATATGAATTATTGATGTCTTACTTAAAGTTCTATAATGTCTTAATAAACGCATTACGTTTATTATAATTATTATGTTCTAATTTAGAATTAATTCTAAGAAATTGTATATTTAAAACAAATTACAAAAATACTATATAATCCGTAATTTTCCTTATGACCAACATCAAAGATATAATAATTGAAGATAAACTTGCTTTCCCTATTCTCAAGATTGCGGGAGAGTTAGGCGAAAAACATCAATTAAAGGTATTTGTAGTTGGCGGATTCGTACGCAATCTGTTTCTAAACAGGAAGTCAATAGAAATAGATTTAATGGTTGAGGGAGATGGCATAAAATTCTCTCGAATACTTGCCGATGATTTAGGTGTCAAAAAAATTGTTCCTTTTAAGGAATTTGGTACCGCAAAAATTCCCTATCCGAAAATGGAAATTGAAGTTGCTTCTGCTCGCTTGGAAGATTATGATAAATCATCCCGCAAACCTAAAGAGGTGAAATACACTGATATTTTCGGTGATTTAAAACGCCGCGATTTTACAATCAACGCAATGGCGGTTGATTTGCTGCCAAAAACATTTGGTGATCTATATGATCCGCATAACGGCATTACCGATTTAAAGGCAAAGCGTTTAATTACACCATTAGATCCCGATGAAACATTTTCAGAAGATCCCTTGCGCATGCTGCGTGCAGGAGTTTTCGCAAGCCGCTTCAATTTTGAAATTGATAGCGAATGTCTAAATTCGATGCAGAGACAAACAAATCGTATCCAAATAGTATCTTGGGAAAGGATCACCGCAGAATTAATTAAAATCTTGGAAACCGATAAACCATCTATCGGGTTGATCATCTTGCAAAAAACCGGTTTAATGAAATACGTTTTCCCTGAAATAGCTATAATGTTTGGAATGGAACAACCAAAGGAGTGGCATCATAAGGATATATTCTACCACACAATGCAAGTTGTGGATAATGCTGCAGAGTTATCTAATAAAATGAAGTTACGATTTGCCGCGCTGGTGCACGACATCGGGAAACCGAAAAACCGACGAATTCATAAAACAAAAGGCTTTACTTTCCATGGGCACGATGACCTTGGTTCGCGTATGTTAGAGAAAATTGCAAAAAGAATGAGACTTTCGAACGATCTGCGAGATTACTTGATCAAGTTGACAATTTTGCACCTGCGTCCTATTGCACTCGCCAAGGAAGGTGTTACTGATTCCGCAATACGGCGATTAATGGTTACTTCCGGTGATGAAACTGATGATCTGTTAACTCTTTGTAGAGCTGATATAACAAGTAAAAATCCGGAGCGAGTAAAACGCTATATGGGTAATTTTGAACGTGTCGAGAAATTTATGCAGGATGTTGTTGAGCGCGATAAGTTCAAAGCATTTCAATCGCCCGTGAGAGGTGATGAAATAATGAGAATATGCGGAATTAAAGAGGGGAAAATGGTTGGAGAAATTAAATCTGTAATAGAAGAAGCTATTTTAGACGGCAAAATTGAAAATACTTATGATTCAGCACTTAAATATCTAATGATAATAAAGGATGATATTTTAAAAAAAATATGACAACTTTTAAGTCATCAATGTGTCAAATTAACTTAATATAATAGGAGCAAACCATGTCAACACTGTCAAATATCATAAATACTTACCTTGCACCGGCTAAAGTTTTTGAAGCAGTCAAGGATTTTAACTTTAAAAAAGCATTAGTACCATTATTAATATTGGCGGTTGTAGGAGTAATAACGTATTTACCGGTTCAAGATTTAGTTGCGGAGTTTGAATATGAGAAAACCGTCAGTTATATAGAAAATTTAGATAGACTAACGGATGAACAGAAAGTAGAACAAATTGAAAAAATAGATGAAAGAATGTCCGGTCCAAATTATATGGGCTGGATTTCTAGTTTCTTGGGCAATCCTATTGTTGTTTTCTTTATGGCATTGGTAGCATTAATCGTGGGCAATACTTTTATGGGAGGCTCAGCAAAATACGGACAATTAGTTAACATTACGGCTTGGGCTTATATGATTAGTATTCTGGAGAATATTGTGAAAATTCCGTTAATGTTAAGTAAATGGTCATTGGAGGTTTATACCGGGCTGGGTGTTTTAGGAATTGGCGAAAAGGGTTCATTTATTAATTCCCTTTTTGCCGGTATCGATATATTTGCAATTTGGAGAATCGTATTAATTGCGATTGGAATGGGAATTATTTATAATAAAAAAACAAAACCGTATATGATTGCAATGCTTATCGCATGGTTTGTATTACGGTTAATTAGTGCTGGATTTTCCGGCTTTTCCGGAGGATTTGTAGGGTAAAAATATGATGAAAATTAGAATATCGATTGTTTCTACAATATTAATATTATCAAGTGTGATAACCGCACAGGAATTATCACTTAACGATTGCGTAAATATTGCATTAGAGAACAAAGAAACATTGCAATCAGCGCAGTTGGATTTAAAATCTGCAAAAGCAGGGAAAATGGGTGCATTTAGCAATATATTACCGTCGGTAAGGTTTTATGGTGGGCGCAGTAAAATAGAATATGCACCAACTGGTGAAACAGATTATGGTAACATTGATTTATTCGCTAACCAAACTTCGTATTTTGTAGGGGCAACTTTAAATCAAAATATCTTTGACGGTGGTGGCTGGTGGAATCGAATCGCGCAAGCGAAGAATAACTATGCTATTTCACAACAATTGGAAAGGCAAATACGAACCAATGTAATTGCTGAAGTTCATCGCGCCTATTTCCAACTGTTAAAAAACCAACAATTATATGAAGTTGCTAAACAAAACCTTGAATTAACGGAGCAGCAGGTTGAATTGGCACAGAAAAGATTCGACCTCGGTGCAGCTAAGAAAACCGATTTACTTAAATCCAAAGTGGCGCGCGGTACAGCAAAATCAGCCTTGATAACTCAGAAAACCTTTTTGTATGTTGCAATATCTGATCTTCGTAATGCAATGGGAGTAATTGGTGATAATAGTGAAATGAAAATAAGCGAAAAGATTTTACCATTACAATCTGTTCCTGATTTTGATGTGGCTATTGATATTCTAAAAGAAAATAATCCGGGAGTATTGGCTTCTGAAGCACAACTCACTGATGCCAAACTCACAAAGAAATTAACTTTAGCAGCACGACTGCCATCATTGAGTGCTTCCGTATCTCGTCAAGCATTCACTACGGAATTCGATGGATTAGCCGATGCCTTTAAAGATGACTGGAAGATGACAACAAATTTGAATCTATCATTTCCGATCTTTAATGGGATGGCGCTTTCAACGCAATCGCAACAGGCAAAACTCGCAATTCGAAAACAGGAGAATGATTTGATCACTATTAAGAATGACGCAATTGTCCGTCTGGAAAATGTAATGGGAATTGTGAGTGATTATTTTATAATTATACCGATTAATGAAGAAATATTGGAATCCGCTGAAGAAGATTTGAAACTTGTTAGCGAACGGTACAGATTAGGTTCGGCATCAATATTGGAATTATTAGATGCTCAGGTGTCAGTAACCCGGGCACGAGTGGATTTGGTATCATCAAGATATGATGCCAGGATCCAAGAAGCTTACCTAAAAGCACAATTGGGTGTTCTTGATATAGAATTTAAATAAAGAGGAGTAATATATTTTGGCTAAAAAGAAAAAAAACAAAAAGAAACTTTGGTTTATAATCGGTGGTGTGGTTGTTTTAGTTGCCCTTATCGCCGGGAATTTGCTTAAATCGGATACCGAAGCGATATCAGTCGAGACGGAAAAAGTTAAACGCCAGACCGTTGTACATAAGGTAAATGGTAGTGGTATAATTCAACCGGAAGTCGAAGTAAAGATCAGTGCAACACTATCAGCCTGGATTACAGATATCACAGTTGACGAAGGTGATTATGTAAGTAAAGGCCAACACTTAATTTCCTTGGATGAAAAGAAGTATAGGGCTTCATATGATCAAAGTATGTCATCTGTGAAATCAGCACGTGCCAGTTTGAAAGAAGTAAAGGCTATTAAGGAAAGAACCGAATCACTCTTTGCCAATGATCTGGTTTCAAAGCAGGAACTGGAATCTGCCGAGGCGCGCTATGAATTAGCTGAAAGCCAATTAGAACAAACTCTGGCGATATTATCGTCGGTGTCTGATGATCTTTCTAAAACTCGTATATTGGCACCCCAATCCGGTACGGTAGTGAAAATTGCCAAGGAAGTCGGTGAAATGGCTTTAGGTTCAATATTCCAAGCGGACGTGCTGATGATTGTTGCTGATCTGTCTAGAATGGAAGTAGTTGTGGATGTCAACGAAAACGATGTTGTATCAGTCGCCGTAGGCGATACCGCAGAAATTGAGATTGATGCTTTTCAAGATACGGTTTTTTATGGCATTGTAAGCGAAATTGCTCATATGGCGGAAACTCAATCGCTCGGTACGCAGGAGCAGGTAACCAATTTTGAAGTAAAAGTACAAATGCTTGACATACCGGATAATATCCGTCCGGGGATGAGCGCTACGGCAGATATCATTGCCGATGTTAAAGAGGATGTTTTAGCTATTCCAATTCAATGTCTAACCGTTCGTCAGGAAGGATGGGAAGAAGAAGCGGAAAAAAAGCAAAGCCGCGGACGTAAATCGAAAGCAAAGAAGTCCGATGACAGCGAAGAATCAACTTATAACAAGAAAAAGAAGGAAATGATCGAAGTGGTATTTGTTATAAGCGATAATGCAGATAATAGTGATGAAAAAGATGAAAAGAGCAAACGGCGTGAAAGTCCTCTTAAAAAAGGTCAGAAATATGCAATAGTCAGACCCGTAAAAGTAGGCATTTCTTCGGAGGATCATTATGAGATATTAAACGGATTGGAAGAAGGAGATGAGATTATAACCGGTAGTTATAAAGCTATCAGCCGTGATTTAAAACATATGACCGTAGTTGAAGTTGAAGGCAGTTCGCGAAATAAGAAAGATGACAAAGAGGATAATTAGATAATGCCCACAGTTAAAACTATAAACGGTGAGATGATCGTCTTTAAGGCGGTAAAAAAAATATACAATCTTGGCGCTGAGGATGTTCATGCTTTAGATGGTGTGGATCTTAATATAGAAAGAAACGAATACATCTCTATTATGGGACCTTCTGGATCAGGAAAATCGACATTAATGAATGTAATTGGTTGTCTTGACACACCGACAGAAGGAACTTATGTTTTTGAAGGTGAACCGGTACATGAGATGGATGACAATCAATTAGCATCAATTCGAAATCGGAAAATTGGTTTCGTATTTCAAACA
>SDBT01016478.1_pt1 | contig 11695 bp, 12 predicted proteins | sample 2277101 | NCBI WGS metagenome assembly SDBT01 (sample SAMN10404973, study PRJNA504765) | marine sediment metagenome | isolation source: marine sediment core GS10_PC15, 103 cmbsf | place: Arctic Ocean: Southern Knipovich Ridge | collected 2010
AACTCGGGGTATCGCGGGTTTTTGCCCGTCGTGTCGAAGATTGCTCCTTGGCCACCCGCCAGTCCGGCAAAGGACACGGATTCGATGAACTCGCGATGTGTCTGTCCAGCTCTACCGGCACCGTTGAGCGTACTAAAGACAGTCATCATACCATCTCCCTGACGACGCCCGGCACGCCGCTTGTACGCGAGACATATATCGCGTGTCAGAACCCACTGCGACCTGTCTTCTGTGTTGAGTCCAGGCCATAAGCTGTCTTTCGGACCACGGGACTTGCGATCTTCGAGATCATCTTGGTCCAGGCGCAGGTTGTACGCGACGCGGCCGGCATTGGTGATGGGCTGCCGCCCGGTCGTCGCGTCTTGGGTCAAGTCGAAATAGCCGTCGGTCATGGCGTCGTCGTGCTTTTTTTTTTAAAAAATATAAATTAGACGGACCTTCCCCTCTTCCTCCTCCCCCCACCCCAGAAGCACGCGCGACAGAGACCTTGACGTATGGAAGTAAACGCCACCGGCGCGCCTACTCTTTAGCGGCTACAAACTTTTGTTTTTTTTTTGTATGCACACAACTAGTATTTTTTTTTCTCTAAAATCCGACGGCAAAAAGTTCTGGGAAGGGGGGTAGCAGAAACTGAAACCTGTCGTCTTCTTGGTATTCCGATTACGCGGTGGATGACATGTTTCTTTGTTGTTACATCTCTTGTTACCAATCAACATGCACATGGAACTGCGGCTGCATGAGAATCGTCGCGAGGTCCTGCGAACATTTCCCGATATCGCGGTAGTTGGGGCGCACGACGCTGTGTGTGCTGACACGCCCGATGTAGATGTAGGTACCGACGTGGCGGAAGCCGAACTCGTCCTTGTACTCGAGTGCCCTGATTGGCGGCTTGTCGTAGCGCCAGTCGCCGAAGAAGGTCACTTGGAACGGCACCGGAGTCCTGTTGTTCCGTGATATCGGCATGGAGCTGTCGTCCCAGGGCTTGAGCTTGAATGTGGATTCCGGCGCGACGGGGACCTTCTTGATGATCAGGAAGAGCCGTGTGTTCGGTCTGGCGTTTGTTCCGAACACGTTGAACGTGAAGGCAAGGCCTCTCACCACGCTGTTGAACAGGCGCTCTTGGCTTACGTCCTCCTTGTAGTAGTGCTGCAGTTGCTTGCCCTCCTCGGTGCGGGCAATGCCTGAGAACGACCACTGTGCCAAGATGTCTTCGGCTGTCTGCACGTCCGCGGGCGACGCCGGCATCTTCGAGTTCAGTGCCAAGAAGTAGTTGAAGGCCGGGATGTTGAGCATCGTGTACCTGCGCGCCTCGCGGTTCTTGCGCTTCAGGACGGGATCCTTGCTCTCGCGATGCTCCACCAGAATCTGATAGTTCTGTTCTGTGATCATCCACTCGTGTGCCAGTCGCCTCGCGATCTTGGCGTACGGCGCCGAGTGGTTGGTCGTGAACCCCATGGTCTCGAGCGGCATGTCCGGCGACGGCGCCATCGACGCATCTCCCGGAGGACCTTGGAGCGAGGCGGGTGGTACGCCCACCGTGCCCCTGAATCCCTCTCTCGGCGTGTTGCCTCCGGCGTGGCGGAACCACGCGGGCTTGCTCGCCGCGGCGCCATTTGTCAACGTCGTCGGGTTTCCGGCTACGTCATTTCCGAAGCCTCCTTCGGTTACAGTAAGCGCTGACATCGGGTGCGTTCCGACATTGCTTGTATCGCGTATGCGCCGAGGCGGACGCCCCGCCGATTGTTCCGCCATCGTCACTCTCCCTCTCTCCGTAGATGGCTCCTTTTTTTTTAATATACTCTGGACGTCCAGCTCTTTTAGAAGCCACGGAAAATGGAAAAAAAAACACACACACACCCGCGCGCTCGGAGTTTGCTTCTGGCGGACAAACTCTATGACAGCAAATGAACGGGGCAGGTGTTCTTTTATGTTTTTACAAGTGGTTTTTTTTTTAACACACACGCCCACCCCGCCCCACCCAAAAAAACATATATGTACGAATCTCCTCACGCCGAGGAGAACCCTCGGAACGGCCCCATGAGCTTGCCCATCGCGTCGAAATCGATGCTGCACGTCGTGCTGTGGAAGTTGAGTGTATCAGGCCGCTGGGCGTAGAGCTTGAGTAACATTGCGTCGACCCGCAGGATCGTCGCCAAGTTCTTATCGCTTGGCATGACCGGGGGCCCACCGGGTATCCGCACGAAAGACGTCCGGTGCAGCACGTCCGATAACTTTTGATACTTGCCGATCTGTCTGGTGACAAACACCTTGGGGTCGAGCTGGTGCTCGAAGAAGTGTGTGTGTATCTCTTTCGTGCGCCACATCGGGACGTTGACGCCACGCGCACGCAGTGGGAGGTAGATCTCGTGCTTGAAGTACAGGTGGCACATCCTCGCTATCGTCTTGTCGTCTTGCTGGCCGTAGCCGTCGGAGAAGATCTTGATGAGGTTATTCATCTTCTGGCCGTCGATCTGGCTGTCCACGTTTCGGGAATCCGTGCGCGAGCTGAAGCAGCATCCGAAACACTCTAGTCTCCCCCGCGGACGTCTCTCGCGCGGGTTTTGCTCGTCCGGGAACAGGTCGTCTATGTCGTACTCATCGTTATCCTCAAGCTCATCGCAACTGGTGTCGAAGCCCTCGTCTTCGTGTGGGGGCGGTGGTCCGTCGGTCAGGATGGCATCCGCCTCCAGCGCACCCACATATTGTATGCCGTCAGGGGGCCCTGCTGCTACTCGCCTTGGTGCGGGCCGGGCTCTTCTACCCGCACCAGCATCAAGCTCGATATTGTCCAAGGGCCGTACATTGTCCGCGGGGTAGATGCCGTCGTTGGCCAACATGGCGTCGAGTTCGTCGGGGTCCATCTCTCGGAGTGGGTTTCTTTGGGGTCCGCACACACACAAACCCACCGCTTTGGTGTATGACGCTGTCCCAAACACACACACACACAAAATATATTTGTTTGTGTTAAACACACCAAAAGGGATTTTTTCTTTTAATCCGTTTTCTTCTCTCTATTCCATGCAACACACATTACACATCCCACCGCTGCCCTGGTGTGTCGTGTGCACATGACTTTGCGTTACGAGACGTCCCTCGACGCCGTCCCATACCTACCGCAGGCAAGGATGTCGTGGATGGTTGACAACGACGTGCCGGACGTGCTGCACCACCGCTCCGCCTACTTACATTCGTTGAACGTCGCCCTTGAAAATTCGTGCACTGCGAACGGGGACCCGCCGACGATCCGACTCGACGACGGTACGCCCGATTATGCCATTAGGGCCGTCTGGCAGCTCGTCTACGACAAGGTATTTGCCTACTGGATCCGGAGGCGCAACGACACGCGGACGGTGGCCGGCTTGCCTCTCGATCACAGATACATGTTCTGGCAAGTGCTGGCGCGAATGCACTACGTCATTCACAACCGATCCAAGCGGTTTAAGCACGCCCACACGTATTCCTTTGTGCAGGAGCGCCGCTTGCGCGTGTCCAACGACCCGGTGCGCCAGTTCTCCGTCGAACACTTATGGCGCGCAACCGCCATTCTCCTCACCGCGTGGAAGACGCTGCGGTACTCGAACGACGTCGTGGACTATGTCGGCGCGCTGGCATCACAGTGCGGACGGTACTTCTGGATCGCCTTACCAGACCCGCGCGTGTTCAACTACCCGCGTTTCGTGTCGCGTGTGGAGGACACCGAGGGTTTAGGCGTGGCGGGTGGTGCCGAGATGGCGCAAGCTTGCTTGTGTGTCAACGAGGAGTTTATCGTGGAAACAGAGCGCATCTTCTTCGGTCTGTTCTCCTCGCTGGAAGAGCACGACGCACTAATACGCAATGCCGAATCGGTAGAAGAGGCCCCGCGCGCCGTCTCGTACGAATCGCTCATCGATTGGCTAAGACAGGGCGTGGCCGTTGATGCCGTACGTGAGTTTGTGCAGCGCGACTTCGAGGAGACGATCTACGAACGGCGCGCGATCGTTGGAGAGGTCGAGCGCTTCTCTGAGAAGGACCAACACGCCGACGCCACACCGTACAACGCCATTGCCAGGATGCGTCCGTCTGTTATCGACGAAACGGCCGACATGTTAGCGAGGGAGTCGCTCCTGGACGGCTTCATCGACCACCTCCAAACATGGGACCCGAACACACGCACAAGCCTTGTAGCGCCAGCCACAACCAAGGCCGTGCAGGAACGCGCCGACACCGACTCTGACGCCGCTGAACTCGCGGTGATCGTGGCTGGTTACATCCTCGACGACGCCTTCGTCTCTGACCACATCCGCTTCTCCACGTGGTTTGTCTGCCACACCACACCCATACCCGGTGCCAAGCATGACTACCCCGTGTTGGTGAACGCCTGCCACGCGTGGCACGTCGCACACGAGGATAGAGTGTGGCTGTGTGCCAACGCCGTCGATGCCATCGAGTGCTGGACAAGACGGATGTGCACCTCCCAATCCGCGTTTGAGGCGATTAGACATGTGGCAGCGCGCCGTGGTCCGTTTTACGAGGCACACCGCACCGTCACGGGAGGGGAGGTTTCGATCCTCGAGGAAGAAGACGAGCGGAGACGCCATGAGTCACAACAGGAAGACAACGTGCTGGAGATTCCCTACGGATACGACGACGAAGACATGTGAATGTTTTTTTTTGTGTGTTTCAAAAAAACAGCTTGAGGTTTTTCAGGGTAAGATCCGTCTCGGCCAATACAAGCGCCCGCACCCCGGGATCTTTGTACCACTGGCGCACGGCCCGCATGTCCTTCAAGTTCGCAAACGCGCCCATGTCCCCCTGATCCGGGTCCCACAGTGATTCGAAAATATTCTTGGTCCACTTCAAACCCAGGTCGCCGACCGTCGTTGCCGTCTTGGCTGCATAGGCAACCGCGTAGTCCACGTACAGCAGCGCCATTGCCAGAGTCACGACTTGATCTCGGAACAGCTTAGATCCGCGGTCACGCCTCTCCGACAGCAGCTCGAGCGCTTTCCATGCGTTTGCGAGAACCGGGTAGATCCCCGCCCGCCCGCCACCCGTGTCCATGGCGGTGCTCTTCCCGCGGCTCATCCACGACTCCGTACGGTCTTCGGCCATCCGTTTGATTGGACGTACGGACGTGAAGTCCAAGGGAGCGTCCGTATCGGACTTTCCGACGACGTCGACGGGATCCTTCACAAATACCCCCTTCTCAAATAGCTTGTTCTCGTTGAGGCCGGGAAACAAATTTCTCATGGCTTGCATCCACTCGTGTTGAAACGTTGGCGTAGCGGCGTCGTGCATGTGCTGTTGCGTGCGCCTCACGGCCACACGCAATTGGCGCACTTCTCCGGTAAGATCCTGGTTGGCGTCCTCGTTGTTCCTGAGGCTTTCGTCACCTGAGTCCAGGGCTGACTCCGCCGAACTCGCCTCTTTCTCCACTACGACAGGGTCGTCAGCCTGCCTGCGGATCTTCCGCACTTTACTCTTGGCCTTTTTCGTACTGCGGCGCGTGCGCTCACTACTCTCGGCCGCCCTCTCTGCCATAGTTTCCAGCTGGACCACGTGATCCTTAAGCTTCCGCAAGTTCTTGCGACAGTCTTCGATGACGCGTTTGTTCGCACGCACGATCTCTTTGATCATCTTCTCCGGATCTTCGCTTTCGACCACCTCGGCCACATTTAGTGCGAACCCGCTCTCCGCGGGAACTTGGACTTCGGCCAGCAGGGCGGTCACCTTGGCCAGCCGCACCTCCGGATCCGTCTTACCGGGCCTGCGTTCAATGCCAAGCGGGATGCCGTGTTCCTCGGCGAAGCGACGCAGCGCCACGTTGTTGTCCCTGAGGTAGGTCTCGGCACTTTCCCGGAACTCGCCGTACACGGGCATTTTCAGCAACGCGTCTTCGGTGATCACCGCGCCGATCAGCACATCTTCCACCGCAGACGCGGGGATGCCGCGGTTGGCGTTCAGAGACGCGGCCACCGCGGCCATGGCGCCGAACGGTTCGCGTGGCGCGAGGTTGCGGGCATCGGCAGCCGTACCGGCACTCAGCGGCATTTTTTTTTTTTGCGGGGAGGCCCTCTCGTGTCTGAGCGTTTTCCCGTCCACGCACTATTTTGTATTTCCTACCCGCGGAAAAAGCACGGGGGAGTGAGGCGTGTGTGCATACACAATGTCCAGCCGCGACGATGAGAACTTCTCGCGGCTACTCAACCGCGGCATGGCCGTGATCATCTCCTTTGTCAGTAGTTTCATGCTGAGTCTGATTGTATCTCAACCGTCGCGCGTGGAGATCACGGTGATCGTCGTGGTGCTGCTCGTCATCTGGATCATGGCCGACCGCTTAATTAGAAGATGGTTCAGAACTTCGCTACTCATGAAGGAGAACGCCCTCTGGCGCGACGTCCTCGTCGAGATCCTCGACTTCCTATTGCTACTGGGAATCTTCCTGGTGGCGCAGCTCTTCCTAAGCGGCCTGAGATCAGGGATCAGCACCAGCGAGCTTAGTGCCGTCGAGGTCGTGTCGTTTGTGCTGGCGATCATGCTGGGCGGCTTTGCCATCGTACACACCATCAAGGCACTCAATGCGTCAGTCTAGGGGGGGTTTTTTTTTTGTCTCCTTCTCCTTCAAGTTTTGCACACACGAAAAAAAGTGGGGGGAAGGTTCATTTTTTTGTTCATTATTTCCCCCCCCCACTCGGAGTCCCACCCAGACACTAACGTACAACATGCGCGTGGACATCACCGGCGAGCAGCCGGACACCCGGCACCTGCACAGCGGGCACATGGTAATGGACACGTTCGACCTCTACATCATCCTCTACGTATTGGGCCTGGTCATCTGTGGCTTACTGGTTTGCTGCACGAGTATACGCTTGTTCCGGCGGCGCAACGACCCGGCGAGGCTGGATGCAAAGAAACGCGACTGAAAAAAAAAAAGAATAATAATAGTGATAGTTTTTTTTTTGTGTTATATATTCTGCGTACATCCCCCCCCTTCACACCTTCCTCGCCCTCATCTTCCGCGCGACCTTGTCAATCGCAAACGCGCTCCGTACCGTGATGAGTGCCGACAGGAACGTCGCGAGTGCGGCAATCGCGGCAAAATAGAGCAAAAAACCCCACAAAATGTAGCCCTTGGTCTTGTCGCTGTCGCCGAGATCGAACTCCGGCGGCGATGCTCCCAGTGCCGAAAACGTCTCGTGCCACCAAAACGCGCCAATCAGGGGCCACACCCACGCCCACGTACCAAACGCAAAGTGCCACGCCTGTGGCGACCGTGGCCGACGCGCCTTCTGCGTAGTCGCCCAAGACACACGTAGGAAGCACAAGAAGTTCAGCACGGCTGCAGCCAGGAAAAACCACTTGGCACACGCGGGGTCAGCGCCGAAGTAGGGTGGCTCGAAGATCCCTACCGCCGGTAGGAAGATGATCGCAATGAACACAAACACTTCGTACAGGATGGCCACCGCCAACAGAATCCACGACTCGTTCATGGCCTGTCCGCGCGCGCCTTCGTTTTGCGAGTGTGGAGCAGCCCCTTCGTTAAATACACCATATCCGCCTGTTTTTTTTTTTTGGGGGGGGGGCCCTTCAATCGCCAAGAGTTTCTTCGAAGATCCGCGTGAAGTCCTCCACGGACTTGTCGTCGAGATGCGCGAGTTTGAAGGCCTCGAGCGCCCTGTTGACTGCCGTAAGGGACCTGTCGAGATCCGCCGCTAGCGTCGCGAGCCTATCCAATTTCGTCTCGTCCGGTACACTATCCGGGAGTACGTCTGCTCGATCGAGGGCCTCGAACAGCGCCTTGGCTTCGGCGCTGTTTTTGTAGGCCTTCCCGTCGCCTGCAAAAAAGGCGTCGGATTGTCGCTCAACCAAAACGAACCCATCTATGAAGGTGAGGAGCTTTCTGATCCAAGCGTCGATCTCGTCTTCGGGATCGAGCTCGGGTGGTGGTGTTGTCGTCCCAGGACTCGGCGTTGGCTCTGCCGTGGTGCGGCTGAGATCATCCGTGAGTGAGAACAAGCCGGCGGTTCCTCCACGAACGTCGCGCTCTTCGATTTCATTCCTCAACTGCTCCGTCCATTCGTTCCACGTTTCCGCTTGGTTAAAGGCGTCGAGCTTCTCCTCCTCGGTCACTGCCGTTGGAAGCAGCGACAACAATTCATCATAGTGGTTCATCATCGCGTCGCGGTCGAAACCCTCCTCCCCGCGCCGGAAGAGCACATTGCTTACGAATAAGCCCCAAACGTCGTTGATCGGCAGGCCAGTGTCTGGATCATCCGCCACAAGACGGCCCTCGGCTTTATCAAAGACAGGCTCGATAGGTACGTACGCCAAGTCTTCGCCGAAGCGATCGACGTCATGTTTGTATTCCGCGGGATAGAGCTGAGAGTCGACTGCGTGGAACGTCGCGGCAAACCTTTGTACTTCCGTCATGGTCTCTTCTCCGCCCAACAAGGGGGAGTGTTTCCCACCGTCCGTGCAAGACGGTGCTAAATCCCACGCCGCGTCCCTTTTTTTTTTAATTTCTGGTGTGTGCGTGTTTATTACTACAAGAAGGTCTCCACGTCAGAACCAGAAAGTGGCGACAGCGTATCATCGTCCATGACCGGGAGGGGCTCGCCCGTGCGACGAGTACGGCGTTTGCCCGTAGCGCCGACCACAACATGTTCCAGCACATCGACGATGCGCTCAATGGAGAACTTGCCGGGCATGACGGCGGGCTGCCGCGTGTCTTCACTGAGGTCCGCCCTCGCGTACGGCATTTGCCCAGAAATCACGGCCCTGTAGACGCGGTCCGTTTGGTGCCTGACCTTCTTGCTCTCCTTCTTGTAAGTGAGAAGGTCTTCCAAGCCCGATGTGCGATCACGCAACAGGCGTTCGAGGACGACGGCCGCGGCTTGTACGTGCGAGATCACGTCGCCCGCGCCTTCACCGTAGTACTCGTACTCAGCTTCAAGGATATCTTCGTCCATGTCTCGTTCTTCTCCCTCTCCGAACAGGATCTCCGTCAGTTCCTTCAGCTCGGCTCTCTTCTCCATGCGTTCGTAGAACTGCTTTCCCTCCCCCATGCCACTGTAAAAGCGCGCGCCCCCGACGGAGATAGGCCCTGTGTTGCCTTCGCGCTCTTCGTGGTGAAAGCGCGCCACTCCAATCTCCACAAGAGACCACGCGGCACTTGGGTTTAGCAGTCCACTGTAATCTCTCGGGCAGAGATTCACCCACACAATCTGATCGACGTCCTTCGGGAAGACAGTGTTGCCGTTGTCAACTTGTAGCTCCGGCTGTTCTTTCCACTCGTTTTTGAGCACGCCGAATCTGTTCACATCGCACTGGAATGACGCATCTGGACCAATGACGATGGTACGTGGGTGGTTGAACATCGGGCCCCAAGTAGCCTGGCGCTCGAGCAACACGCCGAGGGTCGCTTCCATGAGCGTCTGGCGCTGGACTTCTACCTCGCCGCCAAACTCATTCGTCGTGAACTCGGCCAGTCCGTCGTTGTCCACTTCACCGAGTTCCGATCGCATGCGCGCGGTCTCCGGACGGAACGTGAACTTCCGATTGTTGAAGTATTCGTCACCGATATCATCGGAAACAGCCCCGAGTAAGTCGTCGACGGTCTTTTCAAACACGTGCGACATCTCCCCCATCCTTAAAATTTTTTTTTTGTGTGTGTGTTTTGTGTATGGAGAAGGGACGCCAAACACTCTCTTTTTGTGTGTGTGTATGTGCCACACCACACGCAAAGATGCCAATTACGACGGGCAGCGAGCTGGACGATGCGTTCTTGTGTATTGGAACGGTCCTCGCCGCTGTGTTGTTGTATAAAGCGTGGAAGCTATTTGCCAAACTTTTTTTCTCCGCTGCGTTGCTTTATATTTTACTGCACGGTGATAGTTTGGGGATGCTTCCAAGTGGATATCTAAGTGAGAAGGTGCCCAACCTAGAGGGTAGCCGTGTGCATGAGCTTGTGTCGAAGTCTAGGGCCATTGCGTACGTTACCAACGCGGTAAAAAAGCAGGGGGTATTGAGGTACGAACCACCACAGCACGTCGCTGAAGCAGAAGCGGACGTCGTTACAGACGAGGTAGTCGTAGTGGAACCAGAGGAGGAGTCGGGTGGATGGCCGTGGTACACACGGCATTAGCGCTAGCATTGGTCTTGTCTCACGTGGCGCTTTTCCCGGCAATCCTCTACTCGTACTGGCGCCGACTCTTCGTGGAGACGGCTTTATTGATCGCAGTGCTCGTGGCGAGCACAGCGTTCCACGTGTGTCAGGTGGGATGGTTCTGCTTCGGGTTGGATCTGCACGCGCTACAGCTGTCGGACCACTTCATGGTGTACACGGCCCTTCTTTGGTTTGCTTTGTATTTCGCCGGCGCTGCGGAGAGAGCACGGACGGCCATCACGATCGCTGCCATGGCAATTGTACTGCCAGTGATTGCGACGTTCATCGGGTCGTGGATGTCGGGAGCGATCATCGTCGCGATGGTTTTGGTGCTGGCGACGCTCGTGCTTGTCGGGGGCTATTTCGCACACGGCGGCCCGCCCATCGCGTGGGGATCGCTTTTGTTCGCGATGCTGTCGCTCTTCTACATCCTCGACATTCCGTACAAGGATGAGAGCATGGCCCACACATGGATCACGGTGGGTGACCGTGCGCGAGTGGCGTACTCGAAGCGAAGGAGGCGGAACAATTCTAGAGTAGCGCCAAAGAGTGCACCGAGGAGATCGAAGATGATCAAGCTGCCAAAGATGAACTTTGCAGACGACGGCGTAGTGATGATGATTTGAGACAGTGTGTTTTTTTACAAGATGAACAACTGTACGGAATACTCCTGCTCCTTGCCAACCGGCCAGCACACGTCAACTCTCACCCTGTCGTCCTTGGAGATCTTCTGCATCATCACGTACGCGACTTGGACACCCAGGTCTTCCGGCAGGAGGGTGTGCTTCTTGCCACAAAACTCGGCCGTCGCGTCGTCACCGTATCCCTCGACACACATGGGGAAGGTCTCCGTCGGCAAGGCGCTGGCGCGTTGCTCGTCGCTGTCCCAGTGCAGCATCGAGTTGTAGCCGGCCTGGGACAGAACTTCCACGACCGCGAACTCGATTTGGTTCGCCCACGGCGCGTTTGTATAACTGGCTTGGAACTCAACGGCATCGGCGACTTTCTTCAGGTCGGGCGTGAACAACATTTTTTTTTTTGGTGTGTCTGGCGAGTGAGAAAAAAACAAAAGCCCTCTGCTGTATCTTCTGAAACACAACAAAAAAAAACGCGCGCGTGTTCCCCCTCGGCCACACCGCAATTTACCGTGTGTGTGATGAGGATGTTTCTGTGGCTACTTTTGTGCGTTTTCGCCCAGAATGCAGACGCGGACACACTCGTACAAACGCACAATGCCACGACGTTTTCCAGCGACCAGATCGACGCGTTTGAAGTCCCGTGGCAGAGCCTCGCGTCGGCAACGTGCACCGATACGGGTGCGTTCAGCGCGCTGGGTCCGTTGGGACGTACCGAAGTCTTTGTTGCGCGTGACTTTGGGTTCGTTGTACCGGCCAACGCCGTCATCGATGAGATTAATGTCATTTGGAATGTCCGCAGGGGAAACCCGTCTCCGACGGCCAACCGCACACGAGAACACCAAGTCGCGCTCGTCGCACCACAAGTATCACTCCTGCGCCACCAAACGCCCGTTGTCCAGGAACCGCCGCAGTG
>SDBT01016479.1_pt1 | contig 11695 bp, 12 predicted proteins | sample 2277101 | NCBI WGS metagenome assembly SDBT01 (sample SAMN10404973, study PRJNA504765) | marine sediment metagenome | isolation source: marine sediment core GS10_PC15, 103 cmbsf | place: Arctic Ocean: Southern Knipovich Ridge | collected 2010
TGATGGTAGAGAGTGCTGACCGCTTCGGACTATCACAACTGCACCAATTCCGTGGCAGGGTAGGACGAGGACCGGAGCAGAGCTACTGTATGCTACTAGCACAAAACCCTTCAGAAATAGCTCGGGAACGACTGGATATAATTGAGAAGGTTCAGGATGGTTTTCAGTTAGCAGAGGAAGACCTGAAGTTGCGCGGTCCCGGAGAGTTCTTCGGCACCCGCCAGAGTGGTCTGCCCGACCTCCGTATGGCTAAACTCTCTGACATAGCTCTATTGGAGCTAGCCCGCAGTGAAGCAGAGAAGCTCTTCGCCAAAGACAAGAACCTGGAGGAACCAGACCACTCCCTTCTAGCTAAAGAGATGGCCAGAGTGTGGACAACTGAGGCTGGGGAGTGGAGCTAGTGCTTAGTTAGATAATTGTCTGCTCAATTTTACAAAGCTAAGTGAAGCTAGATACTTGTATAGAGATTTGTGCAACCAAGTACTAGATAAGAAATTCTGATTAGGGAGATAAGACATGAAAGAGGAGTTCCTAAATGCCATTGAAAGGTGCATTAGTCAGCTTATCATTGAAATTGAGAAGCAACCCCTAAGTTACTACACTGAAAGGGACTTGCACTGGCGTCTTTTTCACCTTCTAAAAGGGGAGAGAATCTTCTGCAAAGACAGTGCTTTAGAGCTTATCCACGCGGAGTTCCCCAGTATTAATAAGTATAGCAAGGAATACAGAGAAGAAAGAAAAAGAAGGGGACACTATGATTTGGTTGTGTGGGAACTAGGGTCAGCCCAAAAAGTGGCAAACCTTGCCCCATGGGCCACTGCTGACGAAATTCTTTCTCAAACCGAGATATTAGTGGCAGTTGAGATGAAGTGTTGGGAACATAATGTGTTACCAACGAAACCGAATGAAGAGATGGTTGATTGGGATATTCGGAAATTGGCAGACCCTGAAAACAAAGTCCAGTATGCATATTTTCTCAATTTTGTTCGACTCGATTTTAGTAGTGATAAGAATAGGACTTACTATGAGAACTTGAGAAACTACTTGGGCGAAAAACTACGAGAAGCACCTTCAACATTGAAAATCCTTTGCACTCCAGTGCCAGAATGGCGGGGTAGCCCAATAGACCCTGAGCAATACTGGATTCATCGGTGACAGGGGCATTCTCTATCGAAGAAGGGTCAATGGGAGCTGGACATTGAAAAAAGTTCGGATTTCCCCCTACTTCCGTACAGGAATTTTCAATACCTGTTGTGCTATGATATAGGAGGAGGTTAACAGAATGAAAGCCGTTGAATCGAGAGCCGAGGTCTATGTAATGGCTCTGCAATCACTTTCTAAGGCTGAAAAAGAAGCTGTCATCGCCCGTTTGTTGGAAGACACAACATTAAGAGAAGACATCCTTGACTTAGCATTTATCCGCCAGCGTCAAGGCGAACCATCAAGACCCTTCAGGGAATATCTGGCTGATAAAAAGGAAACGAGCCGATAAAGCGTGAAATACCAGGTCCGTATTGTCTCTTCTGCTCAGAGAGAGATGGATAAACTCCCAACTCTGATTTACAACCGTGTCAGCAGGAGAATCCTTTCCCTAGAAGACAACCCTAGACCCAAAGGCGTAAAGAAACTTAGTGGCCGGGGAGAATACCGCCTCAGAGTCGGCGATTACAGAGTCTTATACACTATCAATGACGAGAAACACATGGTCACAGTCTTTGCCGTAGGTCACCGACGAGAAGTATATCGCCAAACCTAACACTGTACTGTAATCTGGGCATAAAGTAGTTCGGAATAAACTCATTCCTGAACTGGAAGACTTAAAATGATGGACTATCGTTTTGCCACAGTGGTAGAGAAGCTAGTCCTCTTTGGGCAAGATAACCACCTTACGGGAAAAGCCCTCGCCAATGCTCTCAGTAGTAACATCAGGATGGTCAGCCAGAGTGATATGGATAATACGCCTCTCATAAGCCGGCATCGGCTCCAGTGTAAATGATGTTCCTCTAGCCCTTACTTGCTCCGCCATGCGCTCAGCCAGATTGCGCAATACTTCGTCACGACGTTGCTTATACCCCTCCACATCAATAACGATGGGTGCCCAGGTTTTTGTCTTATTACCTACAATAAGTCTAACAATATACTGAAGGGAAGCAAGAGTCTGTCCGCGCCGTCCAATCAGAATACCCAGGTCATCACCCGTTATATCAAAGGCAATCGGAGCAGTAACCTCTTCCTCACCTCCGACAACAGGGCTGTCTTTGGATACAATAGAACCAGATATCTCCATCATGTTGAGCAGTGTTTCCAAGACACTCCGTACTGTCTCAGACGCATCACTCTCCTGCTCGGACACCGGTAGCAATGGTTCCACTCTAACCAATGCCTCCTCAGCACCCAGACCCAGCAGACCAGTCCTACCTTCTCTTAAAACGGTGACTTTTACTTCTTCTCGACTGACGCCTAATTGCTTTAAGGCTATCTGGATAGCTTCTTCCGCTGTCTTGGCGCTTATCTCCAGGTGTTCCATAGTCTTGTCCTTCTTCCTGTGGCGAGCTTGGTTCAACTATATCAGCACCGGTTCTATCGTCCTTTGGTGCCTCTTGTTTAGCGATACGCCGCGCGAATTTTCCATCGCCGGTGACTTTCCTCTGTCCAAATATTGAAGCCAATCCTCCCCATCCGCTAATAAAGTACTGCATAACCATACTGATTATATTTGAGGTAACCCAATAGAGAGCCAGACCGCTGGGAAAGGATAAACTAAAGTAGGCAAACATCAGTGGCATCATCCAGAGCATCATCTGGCTCTGTGTTTTTTGTTTGGGGTCAGCCGTAACCGGCGTTGCCATCTTCTGTTGCATCCACATTGAGGCTCCAACCAGAATTGGCAAGATGAGCCTACTATCAGGTATAGCCAAGTCTAACCAGAGGAACTTACTCTCCAGAGGAACCTGCGAAAACACCATAGTCCAACCCGAGTAAAGATACCGGGACAGGTTCAAGAAATCTTCAGGAGCTACCGCTAGAACCCGGATAATCGACTGGTAGAGAGCAATCCATACAGGCATCTGGATCAGCATAGGCAGCAGGCAACCAGCAGGGCTCACTCCCGCCTCCTTCATGAGAGTCATCTCCTCCTTAGCCAGGCGTTGCCTATCTTTGGCGTATTTCTTCCGAATCTCAGCAAGCTTTGGCTGGAGTTCCTGCATTCCCTTACTTGCCCGAAGCTGCTTCAGAGTAAGGGGATACATCACCCCGCGTACGATAACAGTCAGCAGAATGATAGTCAGCCCAAAATTATTGAGAAGATAGCTCGAGAGCACAATGACCACATTTATCATTGGCCCCAGTATAATTAAATCCCATATTGCCCCTATATCCAAAGAATCTACCTCACTCGCTACTCTTTAAGGAAAACTTCTTACTCGCCCCTGACTGCACATCCAAAGCATAGAGAGCATCGCTAATGGTATGCACATAAACCACACCGTCACCAGCAAAGAGGGGAGCATGCACCGTTTCCTCCAAGTTGTCCAGCAGCTTTTGCTGCTTATTAGTGGTATCCAGAGAATATACATCTCCCTTTTGTGTGACAAGAATAATTGAGCTGCCAACCAGAACCGGCGAAGAGCTAATTGGACTTCCCAGGTCAAACTCAGCGATCTTTTCCCCATTGTCCGCGTTGAGGGCGTAAACCTTACCATCAAGACTGGCGGCATAGATAACGCCGTCATACGCCACTGGTTTTACCCAGAACCAGTTGCTGGGATTACCCTCCTCATCCTCACCAGTGGGGAACCGCCAGACTTCCTCACCACTGACCACATCCACGGCATAGAAATGCCTGTCGAAGGAACCAAAGTAAACGATGTTATTATAGACCACAGGGGTAGATACAATAGCTCCCTCAACTTCAAAAGGTTTCTCCCACCTTTCTTTACCTGTGGTAGAGTCTATGGCATAGAGTTTCTTATCAAAGCTACCGATAAATAGCGTCTCACCAGCAATAGCCGGCGTTGACCAAATCTTGCTGCCAGTCTCAAATAACCACTCCCTAAAACCGTCAGCAGCATCCAGTGCATAGACCTTCCCATCAGCAGAGCCAAAATAGAGCTTATCATCAGCTACAACAATGCCACCAACGATGGGCGCACCAATGCTACCCTGACGAGGATATATCCACCTTGGTTCACTCCTCAACCCATCTTCGTCAAACATAAGAGCGTAGATTTTACCGTCATAGCCACCAACGTAGACCAAATCTCCGCTCACGGCTGGAGAGCCATAGATAGCCACCGCGGTAGCTGTCGGTTTACCAAATATTGACCCACAGCCAAGTCCGCCGCTCGCAGGTGCTGTTTCCACTGCCACCGGCTCACCCAGGATGGTGCCATCAGCAGCATCCATAGCTATGACTCTACCCTCCATAGAGGCTATAAAAAGGTTGTCACCGACTACCAGTCCCCCGGACCAGCCCCTGGCCATACCAGTTGTCCTGGTGCAACCGGAGATGATCAGGGCACCCAAAGTAAGAACCGCTAGCAACAGCAGTATTTTTCTACGGGTAATCCTCACTTATTCACTCCCTCCAAGAAAGCATTGTTTTCATTAAGAATAAAGGGATGTTTGCCTAAGTTCTATCGTTAAAACATAAAATTAATATTAGTGCCTTGGCACAGGGTCATAACCACCAGCATGGAGAGGATGACAACGAGCCAGACGCTTGGTTCCTAACCACATCCCCTTAAAAAAACCGTACCTGGTGATAGCTTCGTAGGTATATTGAGAGCAGGTTGGGGTAAAACGACAGGATGATGGCATAACCTGCGACAGGGTTAGCTGATAAAGTCTTATCAATTTTAAGGCAAAATACTTCACATTCTCTCACTAATCAGACTGGCAGGAAGGCAGTCAGTCTCCAGTAAGCCAGCTCGGCAGAGCAAATCCTCAACCGCTCTCTTAAGATTAGCATAATCAGCAGTAGTCACCGGCGGGCGCGCAATGAACACGATATCCCATCCTGGTTTGAGTGATGCCAGCCGCAAAATTTCACGAAGCAAACGCTTTACCCTGTTCCTTGTTACCGCTTTACCTACTTGTTTGCTAACCGAGAAGCCACATCTGGATAGGGTAAGACCATTAGGTAAAGCCTTCATCACCACCAAGCTACAAGCCCACGAGCTACCTTTTGCATAAACCAATGCATACTGTGCTGGCTTGGTAATGTATTCTTTTTCCCGGGTTACTTTGCCTCCAACCAATTTCACCATCAGACAACGGTTAATCGCTTACGACCCTTGAGCCGCCTTGCTTTCAGAATAGCTCGACCACTCCGAGTACTCATTCTCTTCATAAAGCCATGCTCACGTTTTCGTGGTATCTTCTTGGGCTGGTAAGTTCTTTTTGGCACTCTAATCTTTCCTCGACATTTCCAGATAGGAACTGAATAAATTAACCACCTACGCCAGCACTCTCCATCTCGCGTATATGAGCCGGCACATATGGTAGTAAGGCTAAATGCCGCGCCCTCTTGATGGCTATTGCCAGAACTCTCTGATGCTTAGCACAAGTCCCGGTTCTGCGGCGCGGCTCTATCTTTCCCCTATTTGATATGTAGCCACGCAGTTTCTCATGGTCTCTATAATCTATTACCTCGGACTTATTAGCGCAAAAAGAACAGACCTTACGCCTGGGTACATACCTTGTCCGACCCCACCTTGTATCCCTTGGTTTGCTAACTTTTCGTCTTGGCACTGTTCATAAACTCCACTAGAAAGGAATATCCTCCGGTTCCAATTCGCCAGCCTCTTCTCCTCCCCCTTCTCCTCCCCCTTCATCAACCTTACCTTCAGGAGAAGGAGCCGATGCCTGCCTATCAAGAAATTGCACTCTATCAGCTACAATCTCATTTCGAGAACGCTTTTGCCCATCCTGACCTTCCCAGGTACGCATACGCAGTCTGCCTTCCACATAGACAAGGCGACCTTTGGTCAGAAACTGATTGCATTGTTCAGCTAATTTACCCCAAGCTACCACGGTAAACCAGTCCGTCTCCTCCCTGCGCTCACCCTCTGAGGTAGTATACCGCCAGTTAGTAGCAACACTGAATGAGGTTACCGGCCTGCCACCAGGGGTAAAGCGCATCTCAGGTTCACTACCAAGATTACCTATAACGATCATTTTGTTTACACTTACCATCGTCTCAAACCTCTCGTTTCACCTTCCCAAGCAGCCAGAGGATAGGTATCCCCCCAACTTAACTCAATTTTATCAACAGATGACGTAGGATATCCTCAGAAATCTTCAGGTTTGTTTCCAATTCTTTGCCATGCTCAGGCCGCAATTTGAACCGGGTCAAAACATAACTGCCCTCTCCAAAGTGCTTTATTGGATAGGCTAACCTTCTCTTACCCCACTGCTCGATATCTGAAACAATGCCTCCCCTCCCAGTAATCAACCGACTTATATTATCGATTGTGGCGTCGAACTTTTCTTCTACAACCTCAGGACTAACAATAAATATTAGTTCATAGTCCCGTAATTGCTCATCTGTTTCATTTGATGCTGTTTCTAATACCATCTATTTCACCAACACTCCTATAAACATACTAGTATACTATAACAAACAGAGATAATACAAGTATCATCCTTCCATTTGAACGAATCTATATTTTTTAATATGAAAAAGTGGAGTGAATTCCCAGGAACTGGGCACTTTAAGGGTTCACTCCAAATCAAGCAAAATGTATAGATTCATTGGTATCCAAAAGCAGGCTGCAATTAGAAATAGACGTTACAGACTTCTCTTTCACTTGTTGATTATTTATTATATGTTATAATATATTGGTAGTTACCAAAAGTTAATAAGACATCCAAAAGGAATTATATGGGCTTGTCAGCGTGTTTCTGTATTCGAAGCTGTCAGCCGAATGCAGGAGGTACTAATGGTTACATGTCCTAACTGCGGTCGTAAAACCTATGATGATTACTGCCAGTGGTGTAATTACCCAATACTGAAGCGTGGCTTTTTTGGACGACAAGATGATAAAAAGGCGGTAGCCAAAGAGAGCCAGGCGGTAAAAAAAGTTAAGAAAGCCGAACGGAGTCCGGAACACATCATCTGGCAGGGCTTAGAAGACTTCAAAGTTGAGGCTAGAGAACTAAGACGCGCTCTTGAGGAAGCGGACAAGAAAAGAGATTATGTTACCAAGCACGAGTTAAGAGAGGAACTGAGAGACGTTATTGAAGAGGTGGGGGTATTGAAGCCTGCGGTCGAAAAAATCGAAGACAAGAAAACCAAAACGAAAAAGGATAAAAAAACAAAGGATGCAGATGAGTACGCCGATATTGAGAGTTTTGAGAAACTCAAGGCTGAGGTTGAGGAGTTAAAGCGTACTCTTGAGGAACACAAGCAAAAGGACGGGCATGCCGCCATGCAGAGTCTTGAGGAGCTTAAAGTCGAGGAAGAACTGGAGCGTGCCATTCAGGGAGATGGCCAACAGGAGAAGGATATCACCGAGCACGAAGTGGCTAAGGAGCCAAGTAACGTCACTGAAGAGGTTGAAGCACTGAAGTCTGCCCTGGAGAATATCGAACTAGAGGGACAACAAGTAAGTGGAGAGATTGAGCAACTGGCCGAAGAGCCGGTTAACATAGAGGCGAAGGAAGCAACAAAAACCCAGGAGACTAAAAAGCGGAAGGGAAAGAAAGCCAAAGAGAAACAGCAGGTTAAGCATGACATCGACTCAGAGATATACGAGGGAGATGTAAAGATAGTAATACCGTCGCCGGTTGGCTTCGAACAAGTGAGGCAATTTGAGGAAAGCTTGGAACAGGTCGAGGACCTGAAGATAGTATGGAGCGGCGGCTCAGTGGACGAAGGCGCTTTAATCACCGTCTCAGTGCAGAAACCCCTGACTTTAACCCGCACCGTCAGAGAAATACCTGCAGTAGAAAAGGTTAGCAAGCGAGATAATAAGATTGAAGTAATGTTGAAAACTCCAGATGCAAGCTAAGCTAACCAAGTTGATATGCTTGGACCCGTAAATCTAACGGCTCTCCACCACGGTTCCAGACAAATAGAACGACAGGAACCTCTGACCCATAAGCACCCAGCAAATAGAACTCCACAAACAAGTTCACATTTATTGCTCTGACATCTCCGCATTTCATCCCTAAACGATATACGGCTTGACCTGGTTTGGCGAATTTCCACTATCGTGTCGCAGTTTGTCTCTTGCTTAGAAAGCAATCCACTTGATTGCCCCAGCTTTTGGTTCGTGTACATAACGACCAATTCCTTTTACGGACGGTGGTTTACTTCACAGCATCGGTTGTAATACTGGATACCGGGCAGTCCGTACTAAAAATTTATGAAGCAGCTCTTCTCACTGTAGATTCATACCCTCTATCAAGCATTGACCGGTCTTCTCAACTACCCAGAACTTACTGTTTCCCCCTTTTGTTACCATTTTCTTACAGAGTATTTTTCTGCATTAACGACACTACCATAAATGATGATTGCGAGTTAGACTTATGGTGTAAAAAAATAAACAAGAGAGGTCAGCACCTTACGTAATTATCAACTAGCGAGGTTAATCTATGACAACTACGCAACCACCGGAGACCACACACCTCAACCTCAACACTTATCAGATTCAGTCTGAAGTGTTACAACTGATTCCTGAGTCGATGGCCAGGAAATATAACGTGATGCCCTTATCTATCACCAATGACGCTTTACAGGTGGCTATGGCTACTCCAGATGACATCCTGACCCTTGAGGCACTGACAGCTTGGTCTAGGCTAAGAATTGAGCCGATACTAGCTGACGCCGGAGACATTCAGCAGGCTATAGACCGTAATTATGAAGCCTATCGTGAGATTGAGGAGCAATTGAGTGGTGTTCTATCTCGTTTACCAGCGACTAAGGCAGAGACTACCAGCGAAGCTGTCAGCAGAGCTCCTGTGGTTCGCGCCCTGGACCTGCTCATTAACGAGGCGGTAAAGCATCGAGCCTCTGACATCCATATCGAGCCTGAGGAAGATAGGCTACGAGTGCGTTACCGCATTGACGGTGTATTACATGACACCATGTCTTTATCTTTGAGTGCTCGCGCACCCCTTATCTCCAGGTTAAAAATCCTGGGCAGTATGAATATTGCCGACCGTCGCCCTCAAGATGGTCAGTTTTCAGTCACGGTAAGAGATAAACAGGTGGATGTTAGGGTAGCTACTGTTTCCACGGTACATGGTGAAATGTCGGTATTACGCATCTTAGATAAATCATTTGCCACGCTTAGCCTCGGCGAGCTTGGGTTTTCACCGAGTAATCTTGAGCAATATCAGCATATGCTGAAATCCCCCTTTGGTATGATACTGGTCAGCGGCCCTACTGGCTCAGGCAAAACCACCACTCTTTATGCCTCTCTCAATGGTCTTGACTGCAAAGGGCGTAATATTATCACCATTGAAGACCCGGTTGAGTATCGCTTCGCAAATATAAACCAGATTCAGGTTAATCCTCGTGCTGGCTTGACCTTTGCCGCTGGCCTACGTTCCATAATGCGGCACGACCCTGATGTCATATTGGTAGGAGAAATACGCGACCCTGAAACAGCCGAGATAGCGATTCAGGCAGCGCTCACCGGGCATCTGGTACTTGCTTCAGTTCACGCCAATGATTCCGTAGGTGCTCTCTCTCGCTTGCTTGACCTGGAAGTACCACCATTTCTGGTTTCCTCAGCACTTATCGGTGTCGTTGCCCAGCGGATGGTGCGCCGCGTTTGTCCTCACTGCCAGCACCCCTCTCCTGCCCCAATTGAAGCGCAACTTGCCTACTGTGAAGAGCTGGGCGAAGAACGAACCGAGTTCTTGTATGGCAGTGGCTGCAACTCGTGTGCCAACACCGGTTATCTGGGACGCGTAGCGGTTTTTGAAATCATGGCAATGAGTGACGAAATAAGAAGAACATTACTCACCGGAGCGAACGCAGCACAGATACGGACGCAGGCAAAAGATAAGGGCATGACATCAATGTGGCACGATGGCATGCTCAAGGTGAAGGCTAATCTTACCACTCCATGTGAGGTGCTGCGCAGAGTATTCTCTATAGGATAGAAGCTATGGACTTTCAGTATGTAGGCTATACCGAAGACAGAAAAATAGTAAAAGGAACTCTGGCTTCTGCAAACCAGGAGGCGGCAGCACAGGCCTTGACCCGTCAGGGCTTTAATGTTCTCACTCTAAAACCAGTAGCCAGTTTTATGCCTCGCTGGGGGAAGATGCCCCTATCTCTATTCCGAATAAAGCCAGGAGAGATAATTTCTTTCTCTCGCCAGCTAGCTTTGCTCCTGGAATCCGGTATCAATATCGTTACCTCCCTGGAACTGTTGCAGACTCAAGCACCCAACCAGCGTTTCAAGAAAGTATTAGCAGATATAGTAGACGACCTTCGCAGCGGTAATCGGCTGTCAGCGGCACTGAGCAAGCACCCCGAGGTATTTCCCCCAATCTATCGCCGGTCATTGAGTGTGGCTGAGCAGACCGGAAGCCTGGAGACAATGTTAAGACAGGTAGCCGATTATGTAGAGAAGGAAGCCACTGTCAAGAAAAAAATAAAGGGTGCACTGGTATACCCTATTCTCGTTTCTGTGGTGGCTGTTGCCGTGATAGGTGTACTGGTCACAGTTGTCATCCCGGCTTTTGCCGGTCTATATAGTTCGCTCGGTGCTGAACTACCGTTGTCAACCAGGATACTTCTTGGCACCGTCAATGGGCTTAACGACTATGGTCCTTATCTTCTGATAGGGTTAGCCATCGCCGCTGTTTTAAGCATTATCTACATCAGGACACCAGAAGGAAGATTCCAGTGGGATAAATTAGCCCTTAGCCTGCCACTGGTGGGGCGAGTTGCCCATCTCAACGAGCTAGCTCGTTGCTGTCGCAGCGTGTCATTACTATTTCGTGCCGGCTTGCCTTTGCCTGAGCTCATGTCCCTGCTTATCGAAGGGAGTGACAACACAGTGGTGAGAAAGGCTCTCACTGATGTTCAACAGGATATGCTCAAAGGTGAAGGCTTATCACAACCAATGGCAAAAAACCCGCTCTTTTTACCAATGATGGTACAGATGGTCAGGGTCGGTGAGGAAACCGGCAATCTTGACGTCACCACGCTTTCTGTAGCCCAAAGCTATGAGATGGAGGCTGAAGACAGGACTCGTTCCCTTATCGCGCTTATTCAGCCCACCATGACCATCGTCATAGGCTTTACAGTGGCTTTTATTGTTATATCCCTGGTCTCAGCTATGTATTCTATCTATGGGCAGGTACTCTAGCCCGGGAGGAAATTACCATACAAAGATTGATAGCTAGCAAAAAATTCAACATCCTGAGGAGCAACCAAGCTGGGATGACACTAATTGAAATCCTAATAGCTCTGGCACTCTTCGGTATAATTGCTGTGGGATTAATCAGTGGGTTGTCAACCGCGTTTAAGGCAGTAGCAGTGGGCCAGGACAAGATGACTGCTGAGAGTCTGGCCAAATCGCAATTGGAACATATCAAGGCTCAGGACTACATACCGACAGCAGAATATGACCCTGATAATCCAGAAAAACGTTATGCACTAATTGATATTCCCGCTGATTTGGCTGTGAAGGGCTATGATGTTGAAATAAATTCTCCCGCAACCGTC
>SDBT01016480.1_pt1 | contig 11695 bp, 7 predicted proteins | sample 2277101 | NCBI WGS metagenome assembly SDBT01 (sample SAMN10404973, study PRJNA504765) | marine sediment metagenome | isolation source: marine sediment core GS10_PC15, 103 cmbsf | place: Arctic Ocean: Southern Knipovich Ridge | collected 2010
TTGAAGTTTTCATGTTCAGGTACCTCCAGATTTTAGTTCGATTAAACTTTCAATCAAAATTAAAGTGTAATCAGAGGTCCATTGTCACAGTAATGTTCAAGTTATGTAAAAAAGAGACCCGGACAGGAAGTAACAGGGTAAAATGTGCTTGTCTGATCTGAAATTCAGGAAAGGAAAAAGGGTACCCGCAGTGGGCACCCTTTCATTATTTTATTAAGCCTGCATTAGCGAGCTTTTGTCAGTGAAGCAACCTGGCATGTTTTGCGTAGCAAAATAGCACGTTGCGAAATGACAAAAGCGAGCGGCTAGTTGTAAAAGATATCGAGGCGGTTGTCCTTGACTTTGGCCGCATCTAACAGTGCATTATAGGCTTCGTAGTTGCTTCTTGACTCCAGGGTGTATTTGAGTCTGGTCTTAACCTCAGGATCGATAGTTTCATCGACAGGAGGTTCGGTGCGATTGGTTACCGATAACACAAAAACACTGTTTTCTCCTATCAAAGGTTGTGAAATCTGATCAACAGGCAGGTACATGGAAGCCCCAACGATATAGGGTTCAAGTCCCACACCAGATACATAGGTATTGGCAAATTTTACTTGTGTTGCTTCGCCAACATTCTCGTTGTTGTCAATTCCAAACTGTGACAGGTCTGTTACACCTGCAAGTTCTTCATTCAATGTTGAGGCCAGCTTTTCTGCTTTCTTTTCTTTCTTCACTGCCAGCGTGATTTCGGCACGAATGTTCTCCAGCTTAGCATATCCTTCCTCCTTGGCTTCAGTGAGTACAGCAACTATGTATTTCTCATCGCTCTGACTGAAGATATTACTTACACTATTGATTTCTGCTGAATAGGCCCATTTGGTGAGCTGAATGGGATCATCGATCCCAGGGATGGTTTGTTGATCTTTGGTGATGTTGGGTGCAAACCTTGGATCGAGTCCAAACTCACGGGCCTGCTCAGTGAACTTCTCCAGATCGGTAGACTTGCCCCTGAATTTAACGGCTCGGTTGTAATAATCCTGATTGGTTTCATCACTTGCATAGATATTGCGGACGATGGTAGCCATTTGAATTTTTCGCACTGGACGGCTTTGATCTTCAATCCTGATAATGTGGGTTCCGAATTGGGTTTCTGCGGTAACCAGGTCACCTGTCTTGTTTTCAAAGCATGCAGCGTTAAATTCAGAAACCATTTGGCCTTCTCCAAACCAACCCAGGTCGCCACCAATGGCCCTATTGCTTTCATCCGAGGAATATTCGAGGACAATTTGATTGAAATTCCCACCGTTATTGAGGGCTTCTACCAGGCTGTCAGACAGATTGTTGATCACCAGTTTATTCCCTTCATATGCCTGAAGTGAGAGTAAGATATGTCTGACCCTAACAGAATCAGGACGCATCTGAGTATTGTGCAAACGGGCAAGTTTGAATGCCTCTTCATCCCGATAAGGACCGAAAATCTCTGCATCTGAAGCATTGAATACCGAATCCCTTATGATTGCAGGAAGTTCATCGTAGGTATAATACGTTAAATCGAAGGGTGCGTCAGACGTTCCATTCACATAACGAGGTACTTCATCACCTGTTAAACGTGAAAATTCAGTTTTGGTCTGACCACTCCAGTAATTGGCGTTTTCCACATCCTGTTCACTGGGCTCAACCTCAAAAACCACATATTGAAACGTCCTGGAAGCACCTTGCTTATATTTTTCTTTGTGCGTTTTATAATACTGTTTCAAGTCAGATTCTGTGAAGGTGATCTCCTCATCGGTCACTTCCGAAAACGATTTTGAGATAAATGCAAAATCAGTGCTTTTCCCAGTTTCAGTAATATAATCTTTCAGATCCAAAGAGGAGGGTTGAAATCCCTTCCTTACCAGGTTGAAATACTTCTGGTTCATCTTTTCATCAATGATTTCCTTCTCAATAAATAACCAGCGTCTTTTCTCCTGAGCAAACTGTGGATTATCAAGGGCATTGAAATAGTTGGTCATCACCGCACGATTCAATAATCCGGTTTCCGGGTTGGCAAACATTTGACGAACAATGGGATGAGGTTCACTCAAAGCTGGATTTCCACCCAGTCCCATGGACTGGTCACCTGTAACCATCGTTTTCAATTCGTCTGTACTTACATATATTCCCAGCTTGTTGTATGAACGTTCCATAATGGTTTCCCGAACCAGTCTTCTCCAGGTTTCTGACTGAATCTGTTTCTCCATTTCAGCATCGAGGGACTGTCCCCCTGCATTGAGTTGGTAAAACTCCCGAAGGCTCTTTTCCCGGTCCAGGTAATCCTGTACTTCAACTCCTTTTCCATTGATTTCCGCAACAGTTCTTTTGCCTGATGTGGGAGAACTGTTTCCCATCATGTCACCAAAGATAAATGCAGCAAGAGCAAGTCCAATCACGATGGCGATCACCAATCCTGCCTTATTTCTAATATTCTGTAATGTGGCCATTTATATAAACTATTAATCGATATTTAACCCTTAAAATTTGAGCGTACGAATATAGTAATAATTAGAGGTTTAATAAAAATTGAATGAAGGAAAATTACGTAATCAGGAATGGATTACTTTTAGCACCACCTCTTCGATACGGTTTGAACTCACATCTGTAATAGTAATCAGAAAGTTATCCAACGTTAATGTGGTATCTTTTTCGGGAATGCTTTCATAATGAAAGATGATATATCCGGCAAGGGTATCATATTCTTCTGAATCGGGGATGGCCAGAAAATACTTTTCGTTAAGATAATCGATTTCATGCCGGCCTGACAGAAGATAACGGTTTTCATCCAATAACTTTTCGACCAGATCGCTGGTATCATGTTCATCTTCAATTTCGCCAAAGATCTCTTCAATAATATCCTCTGTGGTGATGATACCGGATGTTCCTCCAAATTCATCCACCACCAATGCAATACTTTTCCCCTCTTTAATAAATCCAGTGAGCAGTTTATTCACAGAAAGGGTTTCTGGCACTATCTGGATCGGCTTTAGATGAGATTTAATCTGATCGGGCTTTCGAAAAAGGTCTTTTGAATTTACATAACCGATAATATTATCGATCGTATCACGATAAATAAGGATCCTGCTGAGACCGGATTCAATAAACCGCTGTGTTAGTTCATCCAATGAATCATTTATCTCAAGGGCAATCATATCGGTTCTTGGGATCATACATTCCCGCACCTTTAAGCCTGAGAATTCCAGCGCATTTTTAAAAATCTTCAAGTCTTCAATCTCCTCAATATCTGATTTCTGCTCTGGTTGCAATGTGGTCAGGAAGTGGTTGAGGTCCACTTTACCAAATACTGGCTCGGTGTTTTCTGTAGCTGGACGCACCCGAAACAAATACTTCATGGTGAAATTTGAGATACCAATGGTAAGCAGCATAATTGGATACAGGATCACATAGAATACCATGATGGGAACACTTAACAAGCGCAAAGAATAGTTGGGATTTAACCTGAAAATGGTTTTGGGAAGGAATTCAGCAGTAAGTAGTATAATAAGGGTTGAGACCAGGGTTTGAACCAGTAGGAGAGCAACATCGGAACTATTTCCAATAAGGTTGATTATGGGTTCCTCCATCAGCATGGCAAACGCAATACCATAGATGACCAGGGCACTATTGTTTCCCACCAGCATAGTGGCAATGAATCTGGAAGGGTGCTTGGAGAAGAAACTAACTATTCCGGCAAACACTTTTTTCTGCTTCCTGTCAATTTCAATCCTCAGCTTGTTGGCTGATACAAATGCAATTTCCATTCCTGAAAAGAATGCCGAAAACAGGATAGAGATCAGAACAAGTATAATCAGTAATAGATAGTCCATAGGTTATCGGCGTGAAATACGCATTCTTCTCCGATAAAAGTACATCATAAAGGCCAGAATGGAAAAGAGGAAGTAATACCAACTTTCGTTAATCCCCACACTCTGGGTGACATCAACCCCCATAAATAACATTAGTCCGCCCAGAACGAACCAGATTACTTCAAATAACCCCGATACACTATTCTTCATCTGGTATGCTTACAGTTCCGCTGGTACCCTTAAGCTGCCAGTTGGAAAGGTTTTGGTGTGATTCGAATCCCCTTTTGCCATAGAAGGTGCCATCTTCGTTCTGGATTCTGGTGTAAGAGTCTGAATAGATAAACTCATTTCCTTCATCCCAGAATAGCTCTTCAGTATTAAGGGCATCTCCGTTATCCAGACGTCTGGCCACCACATTGCCAGTAGCATGCCACAGACGTTCTTCAGTATAATAGATGGCATAGTCAGCCATAATCTCCGATTCGATCTTCATGGAATCATTATAAAAATAAACTTCCAGTCCGTCTGGAAATTCCATATAGGGACGCTCAATACCGGAGAACTGCAGATAAGTGGGCGCTAATATCTGTACCTTGACCTTTGCCGAATCACTATAAATGACCTTTATATTGATGCCTTTTAATATCGGCGTTTCGGCCTCATTCGTTACCAGAATGATGCGTTCAATGTCATTCTCACAAGCTGAGCATAGTAAAACCAGGAACAACAATCCATGAACCCCAAATCTGAAGGAATTACTCATATTCACAAAGATAGTGTGTGCTTATTTTCTTGATCTGACTGTGGTGTATTCGTTAATACAACCTTTTACCTGATAAGAATCACCGTCTTTCAGATCCCTGAAGAAGACCTCTTCGTGGTTGGGATACTGACTGGCATAATCCTTCAGTTTTTTGTTGGCGTCAGCAGCAACACTTGGGTCTACTGACTTTGCTTTGGTGTATTTATCAGCAGCAACCCAGAAAGCAGTACGCTTTTCAAAATCATCTCCCAGTCTGTCCCGGGTAAAAATTATTGCATCTCCCATCAAGATGTATGCCTTGCCATAATTGCTCTTGTTGGCAATGGCTTCTCTGGCGTAGATGATTGCATCACAATAATCCTTGTTGGCAGTACTCACTACGGCCAGTTCATAAAACCATTCTGCCTTGGTGGCATTCTCAATATTAACTCCCACTACAGCCTCTTTTAAATACTGAGCAGCTTTCAGGTAATCACTTTTGGCAATAAACAGACGCGCCAGATTGTGTGCAGATACTGGGCCTGGTTCCATAAAATACAATTTTTCAGTGGCAGTTACATACAAATCGGAACGGTCACACCCGGTGGCAGTATAAAAGGTAATCACTTTCTCAAGGAATACCTTGTCACTTTGGTTGGCTTGAAATTGAGGTTCAAAGTATCCATTTAAAGCATCACACGTAAGTAGTCCACTCTTAAGCATCACATCGTCGATGGAGGCCTTGGCACGTGGCCATCGGGAACTCTTTTTTAGCAATTTATCAATAATGGCGGTGACCATAAAGTAATCTTCAATGGACTGATTGTCATCATATTTACCAGCTTTATTCAGTGTGACACTTGCCGATATAAACGTAATCAATACAACATCCCTTGATTTATTATTCATAAGTTCAATGCTGCGCTTAAGGTACCCATAAGCTTCATCTACTGCTTCAATTTCAGTCCTGCGGTAACGAAGCAGATCAATTCCTTTTCGCCCCAGGATATTTCCTTCTCCCCCAAAATACTTAGCACGCCTATCATAGATAAACAATATGGTATCGATCAATGCATCCCTTTTTTCGGGAGTGGGGGCCGACTCGATGAAATTGCGGTACATGGTGATTCCTTCCACGTACATACGTTCACTGGAAGCCGGGCATTCGCCAAATACTACCCGCCAGGGCCCAATGGCATCTTTGTAGTTATTATGCTTGAAGAACTCCTTGTATAGTGAGAGGTTCTTAATGCAATTGATGCTGTCTCGACCTTTCCCGTATTTTGATCCGTCCTCGATCCCTTTTTGAGAAAAAGCAGATAGGGCAAACAAAAGGGAGAGTGTTGCTAATAATATGGTTTTGAGGGCTTTCGTTTTCATACCGTTCAATATTTTCCAGGTTTAATCAAATCTCCGTTTCCGGAACCATAGATCATGCAAAGTAACATTAAATGTAATAATTCCATAATTTTCCTTCACTAAATTGTATTCGGTAGTACCTCTGGTACCCAGTGTAAAAGCTACATTTATGCTTGATCTCATGGTTCTTACAGGTAACCCTACACCAAAAGTTATGCCATAGTCCTCCAATTGGTGGTCATTTACTTGCAAATAATAGTTGGAATAATACCCTCCCAGTCGGTACGCAATGTACTTGTGATATCCTCTTAGAGCTTCAGCATCAGGGATATACTCGGCTCCGAAATGCATGGAGGTGGCATTGGTAAGTTCATAATTTTCCCCGGACATTGAACCAGTCCAATCCTGCATGTAATAATCACCAGTAATGGTCAATTTGTTGGGTATCCCGAAGGCAATTCCCACACCTTTTTTCGTGGGGATGATGAAATTCCCGAGGGTTGTGTCTTGTCCGAGGATGTATTGGGGATTGATCACTGGATTGTCGCCTAAAGTTATTGTATCATAAGGATAGATCTCATTCACAACTTCGTACTTTATCTTAGCATTTACTTCGGTTTCAAGATCGTAAACACCCCCAATGGTGAAGAAAAACTTATCATCGAAGACCTCCTTATATTGTAATCCAAAACTAAAAATTGGTTTCCGTAAATCAATATTTTCCAGTGAAGAGGCAGGTGAATAGTTAGCATTGGTAGGAAAGGTCACCCTTCGTTCCCGTGTAAGTCGGCCCATCAGATAGTTCATGGTAACACCCACAGAAAATTTGTCCAGTAACTTTACCGCTGCACCTACATAAAAGTTCATGATCCCCCCATCCCCTTTAAAATAGGTATCCATGGCCTCACCGGTTGTAAAATCGTTATACTCCTGTCTGATATTATAACCAATACTGCTGTATGGAACGATTCCGGCCGACAATCCAAGGTATTTTCCCATGGATGACGCAAAGGCCACATGGTGCAGGTTCATGTTCCACCATGTATTGGAATATTGTTCTGTCATATACTCGTTGTGAAAAGTATTGGCTCCAAAATCAAAATATACCGTTGTGCTGTCAAGGGCAGAAAAGGAAGCTGGATTCAAGTAATTAATCCTGTTACCTTCATGCATGGCGATCCCGGTACCTCCCATGGCCATGTTTTGTCCCAATCCCGGTTTGGCCAGGTCACCCAACCCGAAGCGGGTGTAAGGAGAATAGGTATTAAACTGACTGATTAGCGGGAGGGTGACAGAAAAAGTGACAAGAAAAGTGACAATCAGGTTTCTATATATTTTTTGATGCATTATGCTCCAGTATTCTGTTAAGTCCGATCAGGTTCAGATTCAGGTCCACAAAGATGCTACTTTTTAATTTTCTAACAAAGTATTTTGCATCTCCTCCGGTCAAAACTACCTGTAATTGGGGGTGGTTCTGACTTATGGCATCAATGAATCCATCTATCTCGAATAATAATCCGTTCACTATGCCGGATTGGATGGCTTCCTTGGTACTGGTTCCCAACAGCGGTGGTTTCTCATCCGGACGTTCCAGATGGGGCAAACGGTTGGTAAACTTATTTAATGCTTTAAACCGTATTTCCAGTCCAGGCGAGATGTTCCCGCCAAGGAATTCACCCTGCGAAGTGACAATATCATACGTGATAGCCGTTCCGGCATCTATCACCAGAACGTTTTTATTCGGATAAATAGTATGCGCTCCAACGGTGGCAGCAATGCGATCGAAGCCAAGGGTACCCGGAGTGCGGTACTTATTGATCAGGGGAATCGGAGTAGTATGATCCAGTTCGATACAAATTTCGTACAGATTGTTCAGGTAGTCAATAATTTCCCTGGAATAGTTCACTACGGTAGAAATAATCGCTCCTTTCAGCCCGGTATAACGGGTGTGAAAATAAGCAATCTCTCTGCTGGTAATTTTTTCGTAGGTGGCACTTTCAATGACTTGATTGCCTTCGCATACTGCGATCTTACCAAAACTATTTCCAAGGTCTAGAATAAGGTTCATCTGTGCGATCCGTTACTAAGTTTCTGCAATATTTTGGTTGCTTCCTGGACAGAATCTATATGGTCACTTCGCAGGCTCAGTTTATCCTGGTTCTCCCGCAAGCGGAAAATTCCCGGATTAGCCTGAATATTCCCCATCACCTCCTTGAACTTTTCAGAACTATAGAAGGGTGATTCAGGATTGCTTACAAAATACGTAATCAATATGCTCTTTTTCAATACTATTTTTTCAACACCACTTCTCTGAGCCAACCATCTAAGCTGCACAACTTGTAATAAATCTTCCGATGGTGATGGCAAAGGACCAAACCTGTCGATGATCATTTCGCGGAATTCTTCCATGTCTTTTTCATTGCCAATGGCATCCAATTTTCTGTAAAGTTCCACCCGTTCGCTGATGTTGGACACATAACTATCCGGGAAGAGTAACTCAAGGTCGGTATCGATATGACAATCAGGCAGAAACGTTGCGATATCCGAAGTTGATTCCCCTGGTTTTTCATACAAATCGCTAAACTCGGTCTCCTTCAGTTCAAGAATAGCCTCATTGAGGATTCTGTTGTAGGTGTCAAACCCGATATCTGCAATAAAACCACTCTGTTCAGCGCCAAGCAGGTTGCCGGCACCACGTATATCCAGATCCTGCAGGGCAATGTTAAATCCACTTCCAAGTGCGGAGAATTCTTCTACTGCTTTTAGCCTTCTTCGGGCTTCAGTTGAAAGGAGGGTAACAGGAGGGGCAAAAATATAACAGAAGGCCTTTTTGTTGGAGCGTCCCACACGTCCGCGAAGCTGATGCAAATCACTCAAACCAAAGTTTTGTCCGTTGTTGATAATTATTGTATTGGCGTTTGGAATGTCCAATCCTGATTCGACAATGGTGGTTGCTATTAGTACATCATAATCACCCTGCATGAAATCGAGGATGATAGGCTCCAGTTTTTTACCCTCCATCTGTCCGTGAGCCACAACCGACCTTATCCCGGGCAATAGGCGGTCAACAATTTCCTTAATCTCTAAGATATTCTGTATCCGGTTATGGATCAGGAATACCTGTCCGCCACGACTTACCTCATACTCGATGGCCTCTTTGATGATCTCCTCATTGAAGGGGTGCAGCTCGGTGATGATGGGGTGACGGTTGGGTGGGGGTGTATTGATGATGGACAGGTCCCTGGATCCCATCATGGAAAACTGAAGTGTTCTGGGAATGGGTGTGGCAGTGAGGGTGAGTGTATCAACATTCAGTTTCATCTGCTTGAGTTTCTCTTTAACACCAACCCCAAACTTTTGCTCCTCATCAATGATAAGCAAACCAAGGTCCTTGAACCCGATATCCTTACCCACCAGCTTATGGGTACCAATAATAATATCTATGCCCCCTTGTTTAAGATTCGAAATAATTTTCCTTTGTTCGGCAGAACTGCGGAACCTGCTCAGATAATCGATGTTGCAGGGGAATTCTTTCAACCTCTCGGTAAAGGTATTGTAGTGTTGCAAAGCCAATACTGTGGTAGGTACCAGTATGGCCACCTGTTTGCTGTCGGTGACTGCTTTAAAAGCAGCCCGTATGGCTATTTCGGTCTTGCCGAATCCCACATCGCCGCAAACAAGTCGATCCATGGGGGAACTTGCCTCCATCCCTTCTTTTACATCGGAAGTGGCTTTTAACTGATCAGGAGTATCTTCATAAATAAAGGATGATTCCAACTCCTGCTGCAGGTAAGTGTCCCTGGAGAATGCAAATCCTTTTTGATCTTTTCTTTGAGCGTACAGCAGGATTAGTTCCCGGGCAATATCCTGTACCTTCTTTTTGGTATTTGTTTTCAGCTTCTGCCAGGCTCCTGTTCCCAGCTTATAGATCCTGGGAGGTCCGGTGTCTTTCCCTTTGTACTTGGAAATGCGGTGAAGGGAGTGAATATTTACATAGAGTACGTCCCTGTCTTTGTACACCAGCTTTATGGCTTCCTGAATTTTCCCATTCACTTCGATCTTTTCGAGACCGCCAAAGATTCCGATACCATGATCCACATGGACCACATAATCGCCCGGATTGAGACCAATGAGCTCTTTTACGGATACAGATTCTTTCCTGCTGAACCGATCGTGGAACCTGAACTTGTGGTAGCGTTCAAAGATCTGGTGGTCGGTATAGAATGACAATTTCAGGTCATGATCCAGGAAACCCTCATGGATAGTTTGTGAGATGGTCTGGTACTGTAATTCCGGATCAATCTCATCAAAGATGGCACGTAGCCGCTCCAGCTGTTTCTCATTATCTGAGAGAATATAATTGGTATACCCTTCGGCAGTTCGCTCCTTCATATGGGTGGTGAGAAGCTCAAAATTCTTTTGGAAGGCAGGCTGGGGAGAGGTCCTGAAACTCCAGGTGGGTTGCTTGTTCTCCCGGGTGGCGATTCCAAAAATAACCTGTCCAAAGTGCGCCATCCCGGCTTTAATTTCGCTGCCAGATTTCAGGAATTTGCTTTTATCGATCCACTTTTCCGGATCAGATTCCAATGTTGTCCGGTCGTACAAAGATTGAATGTGATCGCAAATCAGGTCCGGATTATCAACCCAAAGGGTTGTTCCGGCAGGAATATAATCCAAAAAGGAAATGCGTTTCTCTCCCATCTCATTTTCCCATTGGATGTTGGGAATGATACTCACCTTTTTGACAGTTTCCAGGGAGCGCTGGGTGTCCGTATCGAAGATCCTGATTGAATCCACCTCTTCGTCAAAGAAGTCGATGCGACAAGGGTGACTGGAGGCATAGGAGAATACATCCACGATTCCACCCCGGATGGAGTATTGTCCGGGTTCATATACAAAATCAACCAACTGAAACCCATAGGTCTGTAACACCTCTTCCAGAAAATCCCTGTCGATCTTCTCACCCAGTTTTAATTCAAGGGTGGTTTCTTCCAATTGTTTGCGGGTAACCACAGATTCCACCAGTGCTTCCGCATAGGAAATGATAAAACTGGATACCCTGCGTTCCGACAGGCGTTTGAGGGTCTGTGTGCGGGTAATGATATTCGCCTCGTCGGTCTGTTGGTACTGGACCGATCTTTTGTAGGAGGAGGGAAAAAAGAGCGTCCTCTCGGGTGTGCCTTCAAGGGTAACCAGGTCGGTATAAAAGTATGCAGCTTCCTCCTTATCCTGAAACAGGATAAGATGTGGTCCCTTCAATTCGTTCAGGCAGGCATGGATCAGTGCAGACCTGGAAGATCCGGACAGGCCTTCAAGGGTTTGAACCTGACAGGCCGGGTCCCTGAGTGATTCAGTTAGTCCGGATAAATGAGGGTGAGAGGTATATGGGTTCCTGATCATGATGCGTTGAGAGCGCAAACATAGTAAAAATCGGGTGCTTTCTCAATTTTTGTCAGTCCGTTCCCGGGAACTCACATCATGCCTGCCCCGACAGTATATACCAGTATCAATCCTATGATCCCCACAATCAGCCCTACCAGGGACATGGGAATCAGGTTTCGTTTGATCAGAAGGCCCTCCACACCCACAAGTCCCACCGTTGCACAGGCTGCAATCACATTATGTACACAGATCATATTTCCCATGGCCCCTCCAATGTTTTGGAGGCTGACAATCAGTATGGTAGAAATTCCCAGCTGGTCGGCAATGGAATACTGGAAAAGTGAAAACAGCATGTTGGAGACCGTATTGGAACCCGACATAAAAGAACCCA
>SDBT01016481.1_pt1 | contig 11694 bp, 5 predicted proteins | sample 2277101 | NCBI WGS metagenome assembly SDBT01 (sample SAMN10404973, study PRJNA504765) | marine sediment metagenome | isolation source: marine sediment core GS10_PC15, 103 cmbsf | place: Arctic Ocean: Southern Knipovich Ridge | collected 2010
TCCGGCTGAAGCCTGCCCACGTGCCGTGCCTCAACTAGCGCCTTTCGCCACTCGCTGTTTGACAAGTAGCTCAGCGACAGGTTGGAAACAGCCTTGGACGACAGGGGGTTCAACTCCACCGCCCGCTTCCCACGCTCCAGCGCCTCCTTTGGATGTCCCAGGAGCAGATGAACCCAGCTTAGCCAGTTGTGAGCTTCGGAGTAGCTGGGACTGAGCTCGACGGCGCGCTCCAGCTCCCGGATAGCCGCCGGACCCTCACGATGTCGCGCTTCATGAAGGAGTCCGAGGGTTGCGTGAGCCTCCGCCAGCCTCGGATTCAACTCCAAGGCGCGGCTGGTGGCGGCCCCGGCTCGAGGGAGCACATTGTTCCCATCCTCGTAGCCATATTCGTAGAGTAACGTGAAAGCATCAGCCAGACCCACCCAGGCGAGGGCGTAGCTCGAATCCATAGCGATCGCCTGCTCGAAGTAGTCCCCCGCCCGGCGCATCCCTTCCTCCGTCCGCTGGTCCAGTTGTGAGCGGGCCAGGACGTAGAACCTATAGGCCTCCAGGTTCTCCGTCGGTGTTCGCTCGACGGCCCGCTCCTCCTCGGGGGTCAAATGCACCTCCAACTGGTTAGCGATCTTAATCGCCAGCTCGCTCTGTATGGCGAAAATGTTCCTCGCCGTGAGCTCCCTGTCGTAGTTTTCCGCCCAAAGGTGCGCGTCATTCCGGCCATCGATCAACTGGACGGTGACCCGAACCCGGTCGTCCACTCGCTGCACCGTGCCCAGGAGGACCGTGGTCACGCCCAACTCGCTGGCAATGACCGGAATGCTCTTCCTTGTGTCAGCGTACTGCATTACCGAAGTGCGCGAGATGACCGTAAGCTCGGCGATACGGGAAAGTTCCGTCAGCATCCCCTCGTGCATCCCCTTAACGAAGGGCTCGCTCTCCGGGTCCTCGCTGATGTTCTCAAAAGGCAGCACGGCGATGGAATCGAAGGCGGTTGTTTCAGGGCTCCGAATCAGATAGACGCCAATCAAAACAAACAGAATTAGGAGACCAACCAGGCCAGCGGATAAATAAAATCGCTTATTCATGTGCCCCGTACCCTTCACAAACCGTTCTTTCTCCGTCACTGAATCTATTTCGGTTTTTAGGGCTTTTAAATCAGTAACCACCTCGTACATGGATTGGCAGCGTTGGTCCGGACTTTTTGTCAAAGCCTTACTAATAAGACGATCCAGCTCCCTGGGCACGCCGGTACCAAGGCTGGTAAGGGGCTCCGGCTCTTCATTCAGAATAGAATAAATCACTGCCTGTTCATAATCCCCTTTAAATGGCAATTGCCCTGAGATCATTTCATAAAACAAAACTCCCAGGGACCAGATATCTGTTCGGTGATCTACTTCATTTCCTTGTGTTTGTTCAGGGGACATATAAGCAACAGTCCCAAGAGTGCTGCCATCTTTGGTTAATTTAGTCTGTCCTGATAGTTTTGCCAATCCAAAATCCAGAATCTTAACTACATTATCATCTGTTATGAATATATTTGCAGGTTTTATGTCTCGATGTACTATCTCTTTTTCATGAGCCTTTTCTAATCCAGTGGTGATTTGAATTGCTATATCAACTGCTTCATCTATGTTTAATTGCCCCTTGGCAATTTTATCCTTTAACGTCTCACCATCATAATACCCCATAGCAATGAACATCTTACCATCATCGGTTTCATTAATTTCATGAATGGTGCAAATATTATTATGATCCAAAGCAGAAGCTGATTTTGCCTCCTGAGTGAAGCGTTTTTTTTCAACTTCGTCCATACTAAGGTGAGGTGATAGAAATTTAAGGGCGACAAAACGATCGAGTTTGGTGTCCTGAGCTTTGTAAACGATGCCCATGCCGCCCTGGCCGAGTTTTTCGAGGATTTTATAGTGGGAAACAGATTTACCGATCATAATTCGGACCCTATTTTACTAGATTATATAAGAATAATCAATCTCTACAGACTGGTTCAAAATTCAGCGAACAGTTAATAACACTAAGAATAATTAAATACATTCTAAACATTTTGTGTTTTAAAATCAAGAAAGATTATTAAGGTAGGATAAAAACTAATCTGTTACTATCAGAATTCTATTCTTCTGAAATCCATTGCCATATTATTGCCACAGTATGTCATGCGCACTTATGCGTAACCTGTGCGTTAACATGCGTTTAGGTTACCACTGATTGGCGCCGAATATGATATTGTAATATATTGTATTTATTGAATATACATACCGAGAGATGCTGATTACGAATCAGCTGCTCTACCATCTGAGCCACGGTGGCTTGATAAATCTATTAAATAAACTTTTCTTTTTTACAAATAAGCCGTTTGCATCTTCCATAACCAGCCAAAATATAAGTTCTTTTATAGTGTTTTGTCAAGTAATTTTATAAATTGATTGATAATTAATGTTGCGGTGCTTCCCGTAGGATTGATAAATTACAGCCGTGTTTAAATGCAATTAGGGTGTGAAATTTCGATCAGTTTTTGAGTTCTGTATCATCCCAAACCGCAAGGAAAAATCGAAAGATACCATCGTTCTATAAAAAATGTGATCATGCTTGATAATCAGTTTTTCCCGGAGAACTGGAAAGAGCAATTGCAGAGTTTGTGAAATATTATAATGGAAATTGGGGTCGGACCACGGTAAGTAGCAAAACAATCAATGGGTTAAGGATTGCCACAGCCCTCAAAAATGGTCTTAGAGCCGTTTTTTGGGCCCAAAAATCAGCTGTAAGAAACATTACTTTCACGTATTACCCATCTTGATGAACCGGCAGTTCAATTGTCAGTTTTATCCGGTTTTTTGTTTTTTCTTCTATTTGTTTTACAAAAGATTGACTACCTACTGGCTGCTCTCCTTCTATTCAGGATCACGGTCAAAATCTCTTCGCGCTAGTGCTTCATCAACAGATTAATATACGTGGCTCTAAATTCTTTCAATGAATTACATTGACTTTGTAATAAAATCTCCGAGATATCTAACAAAGCTGTCTTTTTCGTTTACCTATTATCTCAACTGGCCGCACCACTCCCACTCTGAAGGTTTTTCCACAACTTTTGCACGAAGGTGTTCAGATCAATATACTTCATACAATTCCATAAGTACCTTCCTGAATCAATCATTGCACAATCTGTCTTCCTCCCCAGAATGCCCCACTTCGTCGCTTACGAAAATCAGCTATTCGGCAAATTCGCCTTCGAGTTTTTGCATAAAATTACTTATCGACTCAGAATCTTCTGCTTTAATAAGTAAATCTGTATGATTTGAAGTTAAACAATATGTTAATAATGATAAGTTAAAAGTTTTTAATGTTGCTCTAAGCCTCTTTTTGTATTCAATTCTATCTCTGACAAAACGAAATAAAAAGCTTCGGTTAAAACAACGGTGGGTTAGTGATATATGTATCCTGGCAGAATATTTCTGTTAGCTCGAGGCATAATATCTCCATATTCTATTTCATATTTTTCCTTAGAGCCCGAAAACGACCCCAAAAAACGCCGCTAAGGTGTGATTTTAGACCTAAAACTACATTTAACCTCTTGTATTTACTGCGGTCCGACCCCAATGTCCAATAATAAAGTAAATATGAATTAACCATTAGTCAAAAGTACCTTATAAACAATTCGCTATTAAAATCCGCCTATCTTATTTAAGAGTGTCCAGATATTCTCCCAGGACCTTCAGTCCTTTCTTAAAATGCTCAGGCTGACCAAATCCATATCCCAGTCTGAAGGACTTCGGAATATTAAAACATTCTCCGTGGCAAAGCAGCACACTTGTCTTTTCGAAAAGATCAATGCAAAGCTCCTCTGTTGGGATGTCATAATCATAGGTGATAAAAGCCGTAGTACTAAATGATTCATTTGAACACGACAGATGGGGTTGTATACTGATCCATTCATCAAATATCCTCCTGCTGGTTCTCACAATGTTCCTGCTTCTCTCTAGTATCTTCTCGAAATGCTCCATTGCTATTGCTGTAATTAGCTCGTCAAAAGGCCCACAGCAAACCGTGTCATATGAGCGTCTGTTTTCAAATCTTTCATAAGTCTCATTGTCTTTGATGATGAGCCAGCCTAACCTAGTGCCGGCCATTGAGAAAACCTTTGACATGCTATTCGTCGCGATTCCTTTATCATATAAATCAACAATAGAAGTCATATATTCATCAGCGAGCCCCCTATAGATTTCATCGCTTAATATAAATGCGCCTACACTTTTGGCAATTTCTACTATTTCATTCAATAAATCCTTTTTAATAAAAGATCCCGTTGGATTATTAGGATTTGAAAGTGTGATTAATTTGGTTTTTTCATCTACTAGTTCACGCAATTCACTAATATCTGGTAAATATTTATTTTCTTCTCTCAGCATAAGACATCTGACTTCTGCGCCAAGTGATTCAGGGATTGAGTAATGCTGTTGATAGTTTGGCAGAAATGCAACAACGTTATCTCCCAGCTCTAGCAGCTCAGTGATTGCCATATTATTTGCCCCCGTTCCGCCATGAACTGTTAAAATACTTTTTGGGTCCACATTGATGTAAAGTTTACTGAGGGCATTTAGCAAACGCTCCATTCCATAAAAATGCCCATAATGAAGACTCATCTTTCTCAGCTCATCATTGAAGAAAACATTAATATCTTCACCGATCAAATCGAACAAATCTTCCACGTGAAGTGCCTTTACACAACTGGCACCCAAATTATATTTTGCAATTGGATCTTTGGGATTTAACCATTGTTCTAATTTAAAATCAGCTAGTCTCATCTTCTTACTCCATAAATTAGTTGAAATCTGACAAATTTATTAATAATTTCTGCTGCATTCTGAGCTCCATTGGTATTGAGCTCCTTGAATGATACTTCTTTCTTAATATTTCTTAACACCTGATCAGCGAGAGCAGCTGGACTCCGATGCCCAAACATAAAAATTGATTCTTCAAAAGTCAAGACAATTCTATCCTGGTTTTGCTGTTTTGATTGAAAAAAATGATCTCCCTTCAATCTTTTCTAAGTTCAAAATGGTAAGTTTTTGGTATGTTTTGGTAATTCGTAACTTTTTGGGTGCTAATCTGATGAGATTTTTGATAATATCTCTACCAAAATTACTTTCTCGAAAATAATCCCCAAATAAAAAAAACCTGAAAAATCAGGTTTATAAGTCTATGTTTTTATTGTTGGTACGCCCGAGAGGATTCGAATCCCTAACCCTCTGATCCGAAGTAATCTAAAGTTGGCTTTGTGAAGCTGAAATTTAAGCCGAATGTTTAGAAATAACAAAGGTTTACTTTGATCAAGTTTTTTCTATTTTAATTGAAAAGTGGTAACGTTTTGGTAACATTTTTTTACATTAGAAGGGTATGAAATTTTAATGATTTTTTGAACTTAGATTAGCAACTAAAATGGGTGCTCAACTCAAATGCATTTTCTTTGATTTACGGCTCTCTTAGCGTGAAAAATTACACAAATGTTGGAGATACCCTTTGAACCCCAATGAAAGAATGCCGAGGGGAAACTTAGCAAAAAGGTAGACCAGGCCTTTCCAGGTTATTGGATTGCTCAAGTGAGCTTTGAGCCGCTCCCATATGCCCTGCCCTTTTGCACTCTCAAGTGACATCGGGGAAATGTCTACATGCAGCAACAGTATGGCTAATTGGCGCTCGAATGCCGTCAGTCCCCACCAGGCAACAAGCATTAACAGCAGTATCGGAATCCCGATCCAGATGATAAGCAAACCGAATCCCAGGGACAGCCCGGTCACCAGAAAAACGAAATAGAAAAGTCCCAGGGGGAAGGCCAATAGTAAATAAATCAGATTGAGATAGGATTGTTCCTTGACGACAACACCAAAAAAACGCTCGAAGTCTGTCTTTTGTTCTCCATTGGTTTTTTCATTCATTTTGAGATACGCTCCTTACTGCGTTAAGCTCGAATATACGCCCGTCGCTTACAATGTGGCTCAGCCGCTTGGTTAGACTTTTGCACTAGTTGCTTTTTGGGACCAAACCCCACTCCGCTAATTTCTCTCTGGCTTCTTTCGCCGGCTTGTATTCGGCATCCGCTTCTTCCCACACCTTCAGGGCAGTATTCAGGTGTTCCATGGCTTGTTCTTTTTTGTCCTGCTCCCAATAAACCAACGCGAGTTCATAATGGGTTAGTGGACTAAAAGGCTCGAACTGTAGAGCCTTTTGCAACGTTTCTTTTGCTTCTTTAAACTCCTTGAGTTTCCTGTAGCACTGACCAATACGGCTGATTAGAAACGCCTTTTCTCCCCATCCTATTTTCGTCTCCACTGCCTTTTGATAGCTTGCGATTGCCTGAGAATATTCTTCTCTGTATTGGGCGAGCTTTGCACTGCCCCACCAGATAACTCCCCGCCATTCCTCCCAATTGTAAGTTTCTATGAATGCTTCTAATTTCTCAAGCTCTTCCTCCAGCACAGCACCCGTTTTAGGGTCTTCTACGGTCATGTTGAAAATGAAGTCGAACGCAAAATAGATCCAGCCATTAATCCCAAATTCCATATCTACTATGGGGCAACTCATATGTAAAGGAAATCGTTGCCAGTTATCCCCATCGTTTTTGCTAAAGAAAAGTATGGCGCTTTCGGTGTCCAGGCCATCTCCTCCGGCTGCATAGGTTTCTCCACAAATTGTGGGATCAGGAAATCCATCTAATTCACTCACGCCAATTGTCAAGGAGTCCGGTATTCCCATGCTATTTGCTACAAATTCACCACCTAAAAAACTGCAATATATAAATGCTGAATCAACCGGATAGGGAACAACTCCTGCACTAATCGCCCATCCTATCGGACCGCTCTTATGAGCGTAAACCGTTTGGACAGATTGGGAATCCAGTTCAATATGATTCCAGCCTGTGTCTGATGGCATATACTCCATTTGCCAGTATACACCATTTCTGTTAGTTCCAACTGCAATTAGTCCATCATTCAGACTTAAGGAAGTTATATATTTTTCTTGAAGATCCAGGAACTCTAAGGTTTCCTGACCAAATGATATCTTTGACATATGACTACAAAGTTGTATCATTACCACAACAAAAATGATTTTTTTCATTATGATTTCTTATTTTTGTTTTAAATGTTTTTAGTTAACGAGTCCGGGTATAAGCCGATGTTCATATAGACAAACGCAGCGATATTTAGATTGCTTTTTTTTCGCACATCTGATAAGCTGCATAATTTATCCGGTTTTATTGTTACTGTATATTGTATTAATACTCGTCCGCTTTCCCCGATCCAGATCATCTTCAATCTTCAACTGCGTTTTTCCAGCTGACATTGTATCGATTTTCATCATGCTTTGTGCGAAACTCCCAACGATCCCGATTTATTTGGGCACGATGATTTGTTGATTATGCATCTAGGTCTGACGCCACCGCATACTCATTGTGGCTTGGATCAGTAAATTGGAAGCGACGCCCACCTGGAAAAGAAAATATTGGCTTTATGATTAAGCCGCCGGCACCCTCGATTTTGGCTTGAGTTTGCTCCAAGTTTTTACTGTAAAAAACTATAAGGGCACTACCGTTTTCGGTCGAAGCAGATAAGTCGGACTGATAAAAGCCGCCGTCAATGCCTGCATTTGTGAAACATGTATATTCGGGGCCATAGTCCACGAATGACCAGCCGAATACTGATGTAAAAAAGTCTTTTGTTGCCTCAATATTCTGAGCTGGAAGTTCAATATAGTTAATTTTTTCATGTTCATTCATTCCCTGGTTCCTCCTTTATGCCTAATGTCCATTATCATAAGTTTAACCGATGAGCGTCACAAGCTAAAATGAAAAAAGCGTTCAATCAACCTTAAATCTTCAAAAAATAATCAGCAGTTAATTCCCTTGTATCAAATAGTACGACACGTTGCAAGTAGAACTTAGCTTCACTCAGTTCCGCTGCAACTCTTGTTTGGACCTGCAAATCAAATGCGTGTTATTAATTACATTCTACCCTGATAAAAAGTGTTGTCATAAGACCAACTCGGATAAAAATCGTAAGGCAGCCAATCTGTTACCCGCCAACTTGAGCCGTTTTTTATGCGCAATAACCATATACTTGCCGCTTGTGTTGCGGGATAGACATTAGTTGCATCTACGTAAGCAAGTGTATTCCCGTCATGGGACCAGTTTAGAAAATATCGCCTACCTTGATCTCCCGGTAGTGAGATCCGCCTAGTCTCACCTTCGTAATAGCCCATGGCTATGAACATCTGGTTATCGTCTGTCTTCCCGATTTCATGTATATTGCATATGTTTGGATGATCCAATGCAGAGGCTGCTTTGGCTTCGTGTATGAATCGCTCTCTGGCTTCCTTGTCTCGTGTGAGTTCAGGAGGTAAGAATTTGAGTGCTACATGACGTTTTAAAATAGTGTCCTCAGCTTAGTAGACTATTCCCATACCGCCAGAACCTATTTCTGAGAGGATTTTATAGTGGGAGATAGTTTTATTGATCATTGATGTAATCCTCATCGGATTAAATTTGAACCAACCATTACATGAATTATTAGTTTTTTTTCTAAAGTTCCCGTACAGATTTTGAAGACAGAAATATCTTGCGCAATTTCTCATCGGTAACAGAATCTGCCAATGACTGAATCACTGCATTGGCGCGTCCCCGAAACTCTGTCGCGGCAGTTTCATCCTTGAGTGTTTTGGCCAGATCTGCAGAGGCTTTCAGAATTTTCCACTCGATTGTAGGGCAGGGGTGGTTTCTAAGTATGCGTAACGCGGTGTCAAAATGTTTTTTACCGTCATCAACGTTGTCTTTCAATACAGCGATTTCACCAAAAAGCTTATTAGCCAGGGCCATATATTTTCGTGCTCGGGTTTTTTCAGCGGCTTGAAGCAGTGCGGAAGCATGGGAGACCGCTGAATTCAGATCACCGCATTTTAATCCAGTAATTCGCAAACTCAGCCTGTAAACGGATATTGTAGCGCCAGCGAAACCAAATATCATAATTAAAAATTCGCTCCGCTGCTTGCAGGTGTTCCAAAGCTCGTTTGGGTTCGTTCAATAACAAATAATTGTGTGCCAGGTTCACATGAGTATTGGCCTCGCCCTCTTGAAATCCCACTTCTTGTGCTAACGGGATATTTTGTTGATCAAATTGCATTGCTGTTTGCAGATCTTGCATTTCACTGTAAAGCCAGCCGACCGTGTTGGGGAAGCGGGCAATAAAATAACGCTCCCCATTGAGTTCTGCAAATTGCCAGCCTTCGTGGAGGGTGTCTAAAGCTTCGGAAATTCGTCCCTGGTTACCAAGAGCCAGGCTACGACTTAGAAGATTTGCCAATATGTAAAAGCAACCGCCGAGCTCACGCGCCTGTTGGAGTGCCCATTCGGAGACACGTTGCGCCTCTATGTACTCAAGACGCCAGGCGTGGAGGAAGCCACGATAACTTACGGCCTGCAAAGCCTGGATTGGCAGTTCATTTTTTTTCAATATCGGAATGGCACGATCAAAAAGCGTCTCCGCCTCGGTCAGAGCGCCGGAAGCCAAACGCTCGAAAGCCAAAACTAATTCCGCTGAAGCTTTGCTGACAATTGAATCGGAAGTTTCTGCAATCTCAAGCGCACGATTTATAAAATCAAGCATCTCAGGATGTTTTTTTATATCCCTTATGTTGAATATAGCGTACGCCATACCACAAAGAGCGCTAATCTCAATTTTTATATCGCCTGCTTCACTATCCAGTTTTTGTACTAAGGTGAAATCAGAAATGGCGTCTTCAAATCTAGAAATTGACATATGTATCTGTGCCAAACCGAGAGCAGCAGCAACGATACGTTTATAGCGTTTCTTACTCTGGAGTCTCTTGGCATTCTTAATCGCCCGCTGGGAAAGCTCAACCGCTTCCTCGTTCGCGTAAACACTAGCTGCATTACGAGCAGCCTGCAAGAAATAGTCCGACGCGCGTTCAAAATCCCGTCCTGCCTCAAACAGAAAAGCAAGTTCAGAGGCCACTTCTGAGCTTTGCTCACCATAATAAGTCAGGAGAGTTTCAGCTACAGATATACTTAATGAGGCTTTCCGCGTCAGTGAAAGTGAATTGTAGAAGGAATTTTGATAGAGATTATGTACGAAAGTGTAAACTAAGGTAGGCGTCATATCGGGGAATTCATGCTCATTGAGTAAGCGAACGAAAGAATGGACATCGGAAAGACCTTCCAGCCGCTCCTCAACCTCTTCAGCATCCATCTCAAGCACCTTGGCCAACACCGCAGAATCAAACTCTTTACCTTGAACACTAGCCGCAACCAGTAGCCGGTGATCAGTTTCACTGAGTTGATCGATTTTTCTTTGGATCATGCTGCGTATTGATTGAGGAAGCTCACTTTTGATATCGGCAACAGATTGTTTTAGTTCCCAACGGTTCCGAACTTTGAAAATCACTCCGTTATCACGCAAATTGCGTAATAGGTCAACCATAAAAAGTGGACTGCCTTCGGTTTGCTTGTGAATGAGCTGGGCAAATTCTTCAGGAAAATCATGCCTGGGAAATTCGAGGGCAAGATAGTTTTTCATGTCTTCAAGACTCAAAAAACCCAATGAGATATCATGACAAATCCTACGCGCCTGCAGATTTAATTTTACCTGCGGAAACTTATTCTCCGACAACAATAGCTCGGCCGGACGGTAGGCTACTACAATTAACAAAGCCATGGATTCACATTTGTTTCCGATAAAAGCAAGCACATCGATGGTTGAGACATCGGCCCAGTGCAGATCATCAAAAAAGAGAATCAATGGTCTAATGCGGGATACTTCGTGCAGAAAAGCGTCGAGTTCCCGCTTCTTACGTTCCGGGGAAGCAGCTTTTGCATCAGCAATCACGTGAGCAGCAGAGGAATCCTCAGACGAAAGAGGTACAACCTCGACATACCAGGTGGGTGCTACCACCTTCATCACATTGGCAACCGATTCACCGGCTGCACCGCGAAGCATACTTTCAAGTCCTTCCAATATTGGAAGATAACCCTCAGTGCCAGCCAATCGCTCAGAGCTTTGCCCACGGGCAATCAAGCAGGGATGACCGTTAGCGCTCAGTTCATTAAAAAAATCCTCCATCAGGGTTGTCTTACCCATACCTGCCTCGCCAGTGACACACAACAGCTGCCCGCGACCATTCAAAGCCGACTGAAAACCAGCATGAAGTTTAGACAACTCCTGCTTGCGGCCGACCGTATGCTTTGGGACAGAGGAAATTACAGCACCTGATTTCATTTCATCCCTCTGCTCAGCAAGACCTGCAAGTGCTTTTTCCAGCCTAACCGGTCGAACCTGTGCAATGCTTTTTTTCTGTGGAGGTATTACTTTGGAAAACCCCGATTCGATTTCCTTTTTGACCGATTTTAGATCAATCAATATGTCGTTTGCATTCTGGTAACGTTCTTCCAGGCTTTTGGCCAGAGCCTTGGTGACGATGCGTTCCAATTCCATAGGCACGCCAGTACGTACGCCAGTCATCGGCTCCGGATCTTCATTCAAAATAGAATACAATACCGCCTGCTCGTAATCTCCCTTAAAGGGGGTTTGTCCAGTGACCATTTCATAAAGCACTATGCCAAAAGACCAAAGATCTGTGCGTTGATCGACATTACCACCTTGAGTCTGCTCAGGTGACATG